>Ga0116227_10001059_pt1 | contig 59225 bp, 37 predicted proteins | sample S1TSphgellanicum_FD_89693 | JGI IMG/M metagenome (GOLD analysis project Ga0116227, IMG submission 89693) | Host-associated microbial communities from peat moss isolated from Minnesota, USA - S1T2_Fb - Sphagnum magellanicum MG | ecosystem: Host-associated > Plants > Peat moss > Unclassified... | reverse complement strand
TAGGCGAGTAGGTCGGAGGGGGACAGTGGGAGGAAGTAGAAAAGTTTCAAAACAAAAAAAAAGAAAAAGAAAAGGGGAGGGGGGAGATGAGAAAAAAAAATTCCAAAAAGAAAGAACTGAGATCAGGGAAAAAAAACAGGGAAGGGGGCGGGGAGAAAATAAAGTTGCAAAAAAAAAACTGAGATCAGGGATGAGAAAGGGCAAACAAAAAAAGTCAACCTGAGATGGCACAGGGATAGAAAAGAGAATCCTATCAGTGCACCATCCATCCACGTTGGTGCACTGGTGGGTGCTGGTTCACTCTGGCCCGTGTTTTGCACCAATTTCAGATTCCTTATGGCAATAAGTTACAGTGTTGGGTGGGTATATCCATTTTAACATATCAATCAAGTACATATAAATCAAATATTAAAAAAGAAGCTGTATAACAAAAACCCTAAGCCCTAAAGGTATATAGTCTTAAAATATAAGTGCATAGATGAATGTCCAACACCTCATTCACTAGGACAATTGGATGATGTTCAAGAGAATATCATAAGAGCCTTGTTCAAGGTATTAATGCAACAAATGGAATTTTTTTCCAAAAGGAATGCATTTATTAGTTAGTCACTATAATCAAACAAACCCTCCTAACAGCATGCATTGCAAAATATGGAAATGCATATTATGATATTGGTTATACTTTTTTTTGCTTCCGTCAAAATAGTCACTCTCCTGTGGGTAAAGGTAGACCTCAGAACAGGGGAAATTTGACATATTAACCACCCAAGTATGATAATTAGAAGGGTAGTAATAAAATTTATTGGCCAGGTAGGATATATATTTACCATGATATTTAAGGGGGTAATATATTGGGGTAGAAGACTTACCTGCCCAACACTGGCCATGACCTATACTCAAAAGTTTCAAATTTTCAGCAAAATCAGCTGGAAAAACCCTTTTGGAACGACAGTAGCCTTACTAGCTATCTAACAATGGTCTGTTTTGTGGTGCACCGGATCCTTCTGTTAACCCAATGTGGGATAGGTTGAACCCTTAGATTTTTCAAGGTCCCCATCACTTACTGGAACTGTTTAGATGACTCACTTTTCTGCATGTTTGGAATCTGGGAACTCTCAAGGTGCTTCTCTTCTACTGGTGAGCAGCAGCAGGTCAAGAGAGGCCATTTACAACTCGTTCAATAGTCTGACTCAGTCCATGATGGATAGTTGACGATATGATGGCTGCTGCAATTGACTGGTCTGGGGGTGGGGAGGGGTAAGGAAGGAAAAGGGGGCACAGAAGTCCCGAATCCAGTCTAATTGCATAAGGTTTCCTCAGACAGGTTTCTTATAGTGAAGAACTGGACAACTGGATGAAACCATATGTAAGTCTTTGTCATTTCCAGACCAGTCCATGTTAATGAACAACTGGATGAAAACAAATATTGCACATGTGTCAACAAGAGATAGGGCCTTCAGTGAGGACCAATACCTATTTTCCAACTCGGAACATGCTGAAAGGCTGAAGAATTCCAGAATTCCTTAGATGGGTGTACCTATCGAAAATCACATTGTGAAACAATTGGCAGTGAATAGAAAAAGAGGGGATGGGTTGGGCCAGGAGAGGAGGTAAGTAATGGCAGCAGACTTATGTCACAACACAGGCCTTCTGCACACAGTTCTGATGCAGGTTCAGATAATTTGTACTTTAAGCTTCTTCCATGCCCCTAAGGTTTAGACGTGGCTATGTGTCTCCAGGCTTTGAAGTGTTGTCAGAGGACTGGTTTTGACAAAGTTTCAATGACACTCTAATTAGTTCTTAATTAGTACAGGATGTTTATGAAGTAATTCTTCTGCAGCTGTTTCCAAGCAAACAGTACACAATGTTTTGTTTGGCTCTCTTTGCTGGAGACATGGAGCAGGCTGCTGCAGCACCCTGCCAAGATCTGTCGGACTTTTTAGATTTCTAATGAAAGATCTGTGAAGGGGTTGAGCTGACTTGCTCATCATAGCTTTTATTCTTATTTCTCAACAACACTTCAGAGGTTTATTGAATTGCTGTTTGTTCATCCTTTTTTAACAGCTTTTGTTGGAGGTTCCACTGTCCTTGGTATACGAGTTCGCATTAATTTCACCAACTTTCTACCAATTATCCAGTCTCACAAATTTGTTCAAAACTCTCTGTTTTCAGAGTGTAGAGTAGAATCTCACACCTACTCCAACCCCCTGGGAACACTGCATGGCTGGTTCTTATCCCCATAGAGTGCATATATTTCCTTTGAAAGAGTTTATAGGGGAAGAAAGAAATAAAAGACTAAACAAATAACAGTATTGAATGAATAGGTCCCAAGCTTCTCATATGATCTGAAAGCTGTAAACCACTGTCACAACTTGCCGTGTCCAAACGCCTAACAACAGGTGGCAAAGGCAATGTAGAGAGCATTTCTAGTTCCAACTCAAATAACATGAAGTACTTGACACCAAGATTCAATGGTTGCAGTGATCACTATTTCATTTAAATAAAAGGCTCCACATCAGATTGCTGCAGTTCAAAAACTCTTTCATAGCATCATAGCTACAATTATCAACTTACCCCTCATTTTCAGATACATTTTGTTCACTTAGTGTCACCAGCGTACAACCTGAATAAGTTCTGCACTTATGTTCAGATAACACTTTTTTGACTAGTCCTGCCAGGTTATAACCTAAATAAAACTCTGCACTTCAACATGCTCCATGTCAGTGTGGAAGCCCTCTAACATGGCCAAGAAGTGCTTTAGTTCTTTTCCAAAGATACATCTACATTACCTCTCAGTCATCTACCACTTTTCTTGCATTTTCAAGACAAAATTTGTTGGCTAGTATGGCTGGAGTAGAACCAAGTTCAACTGCCTGTAGACCTGTTCAAAATTCAGTACAGAAAGACCTCTATAATGGCCCCCAAAAGTCCTTTTGCTTCACTGCCACCCTGCCACTGAATGAAGGTTTGGAGCTGTGATCTGGTCCCAACTTCCATCACAAAGGTGGTGGAGCAGCAACTTAAGCATTACTGACCTGCCTGGAAGTGAAGGCATCATAGTCTTCTTTGAACTTCTTGTCAGCTTCACTTGGCTCGTCTTCAAGCAGCTCAGGGGAAAATATCTGTATCAGTGCCTCCAATTGATCAATAAATGAATGCTTCAACTGTTCTCTTAAAGTGCGCTGCATTTCCTGCCACCGTTTGTGACACACCTCTCCGGACCTAAGACAAAGAACATATATACAGAATGTGAAGATGGGACAGAAATTTCTAATATCAGGTGCAAAGGTGATCAACAATCTGTTCGCAAAATATAGAACCTATATAAAGGTATCAGGTTCTTTGTACTGTGCAAACTCACATGATGAATCTTCCTTCTGCCATGAGCAAGAAATTAATACAAGTCCACAGACTATTCAGATTGTTATTCAGTTTATATAAGTGGTGCCAACAACATTTACAGGAAAACCCACCAGCATCAAAATGCCAATTGCTGTGTATAAGGGTAAACACAGGGCTCTGTCAATCCTGCAGATGGCACCTTGGCTGAAATTGGATTTGGTTCCAGGACACATAGAGCTTAAAAGAGGCCTCACTCAATGGTCTGTTCATCTACGCATTTGTGTGTCTATTGCCAACCAATTGCCATTTAGCCCTTCATCTCATGGCAGAGTACACTCTCCCTGAGTGACGTGTCACAGGGAGCAAGGAGATCACAAAAACTAAAACCAGTTGAGTGGAAGAAAAAGGACCTGTGTTCCAGGAGACAGTCCCATTCAACCCATTCCTCTGCGACAGGACAATCTTCCATAATTCTGCCAAAAGATTCAGAGTCAGAACCTGTGACTTGACTTGAGCTGGTATTGGTTTTTATCAGTAGATTTTACAAACTGAGATGGAAATAACAAAGCTAACAGGGATAACGATGATAATGCAAACCCTAGATGCTGTGGAATTCACAGCAGATCAAGACAGAATTACAGGAAGAAACAACTCACAAGGAACTCTAAAGTATACTTAACCCCTAAATGCTTTAATTTCCCCCACCCAGCTTCACATATGACATTGAGAATAACAGATTTGCATGTGTTCATGGCTCAACCAATCCACAATTCCAACAGCACATTACAACAATATCCTGGTAGCAAAAAGATCCATCTGATTCAGTAAAACTATAGCAAGTTTTAAGCTTCATTCAACATGCCATGCCCCAAACCTCCACAGGCTGAAAAACAAAAAAATTCATCGCTCTATTTTGCTGATGTACCTTTGGAGCCTGTAGATCTATTGATTGTGGATTTGAGTATGTCAAGTATGACCTCGCTTAAAAGGTGACCCACCCTAAAGGAATTCTAAGCACCCGTCTTGCTCAACATCCATCTAGGTAGTGCCTCGTAGGTAGGAGACCACTTGAAACTTCACTTGCAACCTTACTCCCCAACAAATCCAACATGAGTAAAACAACATGCAACCTCATTCCCCAACAAATCCAAATACAAAACTAGATTTGGGGTGGGATTAAGAAGTTAAGGAGCCTGAAGTTCAGAATAATGGCATGGGATGGTCTTCAGACACTAAGGAGTAAAGTAATGCAAATCTTGTGCAAAAGAAAAAAGTCAAGAAATCTGCTGTCATTAGACTCCCAAGGGTACATAACAAGAAAACATTAAGGGCTCAATAAGTGAGAAACGACAATTAGTAACTTCATAAGTAATGAGAATTTCTCCATACGTGGGATTTAAATCAACGTGAAAATAATTGAGATAATAGAACTCAAAGTAAGGCTAGAGAGACATCAGATCTAACAGTATACAAAGGAAACCCAACCCTCAAGAACACATAAAATAAAAACAAAACCAAAACCTAAGGTAAGGAGCAGTTTGAATAATGATGACAGTCACACACATGTTCTGAGAGAATCAACACCAACAAGTATGGGTTTTGACCAGTGTTGGGCAGGTATCAGCTTTTGAACATACCAGATGGTACTGGCTTTGAGTCTTTTAAATTTTCATACCAGCTGGTACTGGTATTGGATCTTCTTTTTGAGCTTTCATACCAGCCTGATCCTGGTATTAAGGTCCAAGACTAATTTTTGGCAGGGATGTGATAGGTATACACCTCATATTGAGACAAATATAGCCTTGGTATAAAATTGGTATTACCTCAATTCCCTACCAGGCAGGTATCGGTATGAGGCTGGTACTACCTCAAGTCATACTAATTTGGTCAGTTCTTTGATACCAGGACCAGTACCAGTCTATATACCAGGTTTCCAGCCTGGTACCTGTTCAACACTGGTATTGACCATCTACAATAATATCCCCACTGACTTCATCAGCTCCCAATAGTGAGTGTAGGTCAATGTCATACATCAAACAATGTACTTTCTGTCAAAAGAATGGCAGTTGGCTGATTGATGTTGACTGGGTCAACAAAATCCAGAGGAGAAGCAGAGACCAAAGAAAACAAGTCAAAGGGCAAACACAAAAAGAGAGAGAAGAAGAAAAAAGAAATGAAAGGAAAACCCAAACAAGAGAAGAGGAAGGAAAAAATGAGAACAAAGGTAGAGGATGTTAAAAGCATGAACTTGTGAGGATGAACTAGGCTTTGAAAAGCTCACTACTTAAGGTTAAGAAGCCATTGAAACAATCACTTTGAAGATCCCAAAGGCAAAAACACCAACCTGCACTCTTTCTCTGTTAAGCAAACCTCTGGTCTGGATTGATGGAAATTTGAAGAGTAACCTTTTCTCTACAGCAGACTGGTTAAACTTGCTATTTAAGCTACAAAGAACTGTTTTGAGGTATACAGTCAATATTTAAGCCTTTAGGTATTGCTACAAAAAATAAAATTGCAAGTGAAGTCATTAGAAGAAAACAAAACAATTTAGGGTATATGAGTGAACCCTGACACCAATATGGATTTTCTCTAGATACATGAAGTTTGAGAATTTCCATATATCAGGATATCAGGGACCAACAGATTATCTTCAAATTTTCTAACTAACTGTACCTAACCAAGAGGAACTGGACAAGGTAGATTTCATATCTCACAGGTTGATATTTCTAAAGGTAATTGAGAAATCAAAGGAGTGTGACAACAGAGGAAAAGCTTTTCCAGTACAAAATCTTGAGCAATTCAAGAACTTAATGGCTTCAACTTCTCCCAGGAAGTGTTTTAATGATCCAACTGTTCTCAGAGGGGATATCAGCTTCCAGCAACTTGGATAACCCAGTTATTGACCACTAGTAGGATAGCTTTATATAAGGGTGTAGGTAAACTAGAAACTTCTGAGAGACAAGTAAAACAAGCTACAGGCTTCATGGGGTTTTTATCAAGCTTCCAAGCCACAGTTTTCCTTTGAACTTACTAGCAGCAATGAAAGAACTTTGAAGCATGTGAAGCAGCATATTGCTTTTTACAGACAGAGACACAGTTTTTACTACACTTATCCAGGTAAGCAATAACAAAAGAATGCTGGAATGTTTGAAGGTGTTCGGAACCTTCAAAACTGCATCTGAAAACGGACTGAAGAGGAAGCACTATCATGGCTAAGGGCAAACATTGGATTTTTTAATGCGGCAAAACAAGGACATTTGTGTTTCATTCACACAAATTCAATGCACCCCAAATCTGATAATAACTCTCCTTAAAGAGACAAACTGTTTTAAGATATTCCACATGAACTTCAAACCTCTAGAAAAAAGACTAATAATGCTAGTTCGGACTTGAAAGAATGAAATTACATTAGGTACAAGTACTAAAGCAGAAAGATTACCTCTGCAGCAGGAGGGCATCATCTGTAATGGCCCAATCTCCACTTGACACCATGGAGGATGCCACCTTATTATACCAAGCATTGAGACAGTTTGCATGTGTACGAGTTCCCATTTGATCGGAAATGAATTGCCAGTTGACATTATCACGAAACTGCATCAACGGCCATCAAGTACAAGCAACATGAAACAGATTCAAAACTGTCATAACCAAGCAATTCCACAGGAGAATCATGTATAAAGCCAAGAACTGAGAAAACCCATAAGAAAAATTCCAAACTTACATGTCGATGATCCACTCTGGAATCAGAAGGATCTTTCTTCAACTGAGCATTTACACGAAGAGATGTGTGCACCAACATGTGCAACTTCTCATATTCTTCTAAAGTCCATTTTCCTGCAACCCAGTGCAAGGTAGTTAGTGGCATGGTAGTCAATAAGATGACAGAGCTGTTTTGCCTGCAATTTGCTGTATTGGAGTAGCAAAAGACATTACCCTTTGATCTCTTTAACTTAGCTTCCCGCCATTTATCTTTGCAGGAATATGAATACCTCCCAAGCTTCTCAGCAATTGTTTTCCAATTGTTGCCATGCTGCTTATGCAACCTGCATTCACATGATCCAATATCCAGGTGTCTTTAGAAGCAAACATTCAGTAAGTAACAGCCAAGCATACAGATCAATCATAACAGAGTTATTAATAAGCACCCCTTGTTCAAATTCTTAACCTCTAGATTCAAACTAGGTTTAGGTTTTGCAGTTTTAGGGTTTTGTTTTTAGGCTTTATGTTTGGGCCCTTTAGGTTTTAAGAATTTAAGGTTTAATATTTGGAGTTGGGGTTATGTACAGACATAACCAGTCAAAATGGAGAATTGCAAGTGAGATCTGACAGGTATTTGCTATTCTAAGTCTTCTAACAAGAACCTATGGAAAAGCCTTGCAAATACTTCATAAGTGCTCCAACTTCATCCTCCTTCCATTTGCCAAGTAAAGTTCCAGGCATCAAAAGCCGATGTGCTCGTGCATACAACGACCGGAAAGATCGATGTGGTAGACTCTTTGCTGCAACCATCACTTAAACACAACACTTAAGAACACAATACATGCTTCCATGTCTGCTGATCACAACTACAATTTGCAAAGATTGGGCAGATCCAGGAGACAGGAGTGATGAATTGCAATAGGGACCACCAAAGACAAGTCTTGAGAGTCCATTTGGACTTACAAACTTGCTGCCAGCAGCCCCTGCAATCCTTATGTCTTGATGAGTTCAGCACTTTTGCAAGACCCTCATTTTCATCTAACCCTTGCTCCTGCATTGGTACAGCATCACCAAAAGCAGCTTGAATGAAATTCTACCTGCGGGAGTTCACAGCTTAGAATTGAAGAGAAATTGACAGAGCTCACCGACAGAGTACTGCGCACATCTATAAGAGAAAGCAGTGGGCGAGATCTTACTCTGATGTAATAAAAAATAGCCTTCTTCAGTTCTTCATCTTCCTTCTTGGTGAATTTCCCATGTACCAGATTAGCTTTCAGATGTTGTGTCTTCCAGGTATAATGTTCAAAATTCGAAGCAACATCCTCTTCTTGATCCTCTAGCTCCTCTTGGCTCTTGGCTGCATGTTTGAGTTCTGATGATAGCTTGATTGGTACCTTTTCATTTGTCTGCACTGGCTTTTGACGCGATGCATTCTCTCTGCTCTTAATGCTCTCCATACTTTTGCCTTCGTGGGTACCTTCCTTTCCATCCCGCTGCTTCTCGTTCAAACTGGCGTTCTTACTGGTTTGCCTTTCAACGGCCAGTTCTCGCCACGGTTTCACAGGACTCGTTGTTGTTGCTGCCTCCTTATCCTTCTTCCCTTTGTCGTGGCTGGTTCCTTGGGACTTTCTGCTTCTGTCACTCATCTCACTGGGACTACCTTCCTGCTGAAGCTGCGGCTTCTTCGTTGTCTTCTTTGGCGCGCCGATTGATGGGTGTCCACTAGCGTCGTTCAGTTTATGCCTCGTTTCTTTCACAAGCAGTGCTTCTAAGCCATCGCTATTCTCGATCTTCCTCTTTAACTTGCTCGATGGCACCTCTTCGACATATTTGTTCCCGATATCTGAAGCTTCACGTTCTAATTTGCTAAACGACACCTTCTTCGTTCTTTTTTCGTTACGGAACTTTCTGGGATGTGCAAACACGCTGTTCTCAGACGGTGGAGTTCTTCTTGCCCGTTCTTCAGCCAGCTCATCTTCTTTCAGATCCTTCTTCTTCCTCTTCTCCGCCAGATTCAGGCAAAAAGGCTGACTAGAACTATTCTCGGAATCCGGACACTTTCTCTCAATGCTTTCTTTCTCAACTTCAACACCAGTTCTCTTCTCTGTTCCATTTTTCTCACGAAGCTCCATCCCCTTCTTCTCCATATTCACAATCTCTCGACCCAGATTCAGGGATCAGAAACTAATCTCCCATTGTCCTCCCTGCTGTTCCTCTAAGTTTGCCTGTTGCCTCGTCCACCGCCCTCGCACGGTTTTTATAGTTCTGCCGACGACAACCATCACCACTCTCGCAACTGCAATTCTCCAACGTCTCTTTGCCATTGCCGCCAAACGAGCACTCTTAGCTTTGCTGACAAATATGGTAGAATTCAAATTCAGGAACTCGGAACCCTAATTTCAGGTACTCGAAACCCCTAAAACCCTACCTCAGGAACTGGAAACCCTCGAAAACTAATTCAGGCACTGGAAAGCCTAATTTGAAGAAACTAAATTAAATTACAGATTTCATGACATTGTCACAATTTTATTAAATAGCTCGGTGACGAGTCTCCATCTGGTGTGAGACAACCTACTGTTGCCTACACTTGGCTGGGCCGTTCCCCAATTAAGGGGCCTATATTTCACAAATGACCCTACCATGGGTCCTTACCCTACACTCAACTGTGTTAACGGGCCTATATTTTAGGAATGGTCCTAGTACATACCCCACACGATGTTTTTAAATTGCTAGTGATCAACTAATTAAATAAATTAAAATAAATATTAATTGATTATCTAACAAAATAAATTATCTACTAATTAGTAATTCTTGAATATTAAATCCAAATTATTAAATTTCTAACGTATTAACTTAATTATTAGATATTAAATCAGTTTTAGTAAACCATTAATATTAACTATTTATTATTTATTAATTATTAGCCATAAATTCTTGATTAATAAATCTTAACTATCACATAGTTTAATAAATATTAATAACATCATAATAAATCACTACTTTAATTTGAAAAATATTTTAAAATTAAATATTAGACAAAAATAATATATATAAATTTTATTTATTTACTAAGTGAAAATTAAATCAGTTTTAATTACTCATTAATACTAACTAGACAATTTAATTTGTGAATTATTCATTATTCATTGGCGGATTAAGTATTTATTTCAGAATTAAGTAAGTAATGAATAATGAAATTATTATTATCTAAATAATTATTTAGAATAATTAGTTGTTTCATAGTAACTAAATATTAAACAATGGTAAATCAATTATTGAAAAACTATTGATTAAACATAAATTCTTTATTTATATACTTATTGATAGAAATTAAGTCATTTTTAATTAACTAACTATTATTTCATATTTTTCAAATAATCAACTAATTGATATATAAAATTCATGAATAATTATTATATCAATTTATGATTTAATATGTAATTAATCAACAAAAAGTTTTGAAGTAATTAATAAATGATAATTGATTACGTAGTTATTTGGTATTAATTATAATGTAATTAAAAATTAAATAAAATTATTTAGTTCATATTTTATACTAATTAATGAATTATTTGAAAATAATAATTGATCAATAATTAATGTTCATTTAATACAATAATTATATCATATCGATATGACCTCACTACCATAATTTAATCATACTTTAGTAAATATGGTATTTTAAAAATGAACCATACAAAATCAAAATGAATTTTTCTCAATCCAATATGCCCATAATATGGTCAAATATATTTATATATTTTTTGAATACAAATTAAATATTTATAAATACCATGAATATAAGTCAAATATTTTTAATGTACCTTGAATATAATTTAGATGCATTTTAATATGTTAAATAAACTTAATAGATGTTTAATATACTATGAATAAAATATGATGTGCCCCTAAACTCTTTAAAAAACCCAAATGTGGGTTCCAAAATGAAATAATGAAAAAGGAAAAAAGTTGGGCACGATTCTTAATTTGCAACATTTTAGGGGTAAGAGGGTGTGTTGGAGTTCCAAGATGAAATTAATACAAACTCATAAGCAAAAGTTCAAGATGAAATCAATATGCACAACCAAGGAAAGAGGGCAATTAATGCAAGTTGAATGCAAATGTTACGACGGATTTAGTAGGGACAACCTCAAGCACAAGCTTTACACGACTTGTAACCTTTAGGAGGAGCCACCACTCTCCTCCCTATAATATATTTTGTGATTATTTGCGAAGGGTTACATCCAAATGACACTTTTTTTCGAGACTCCCAAGTGGGGTCCCAAAATTTTAAATGTTCATATCTATTTCAAATCCATTCTTTTTGAGCATATGAAGGCAATAACTTATAGACCTCAAAATATCTTCCAATGTTGTATTGCACACCCCAATTGGAGATGATTTGACCTCTTCTTTAAGGGGATTTATGGTCGAGAGTCAAATTCCGAATTTAATTCCCGACCTTTTTTTACATCATAACTCATGCATTTCATGTCTAAATGGACAATGTGAAAGCACTTTAAGCATCCACATTTCAAAGCCTCTCCAATGACATCCTTGGGGCTTCATTTGATTTTTTTTTACCTTTTTAATTAGGGTTCTGAACATTTGGGACTCCCGCATGAGTGCAATTCCCAAAGTGGGAATCCATTTAAGAATCATTAAGCTTAATCTTTTGCATTTTCCTCCATTTGTGAAAGTGTGTTTCACTCTTAAACACACTCTCTTGGCCTCATGTGCTTTTGCACTCCACACTTAGTCGCGAACCCCATGTTAGGGGTGTGACAAAATTTATATAATATATCTTTAATGTAGTCCACAAAACCCGAGTGTACATCAAATGTAAAAAATACCATAATAAATAACCAAATTGTAACTAAATGAACATAAAAGCTTATTATTGGATGAAAAATCCAATAAACTAGTCACTATGGAAAGGTGTGTAATTTAATAGTTGCAAAAGTAGTTATAAAATTTAAAAGATGATGACTAATTTATGCACCCCCAAATTCCTTGAAAGACTCAAATGTGAGTTTCAAAATGAAAACAATGGAAAAAAAATTTGGGGTACGTTCCTTTGCTTGCAACATTTTGGGGGTAAAAAGGGTGTATTGGAGCTCCAGGATGGGGACTAGGACGACTGATGAGCAAGTCAATTATTCATATCGATGTGCACATACCAAATAACAAATTGGTTAGTGTATAATTGAAACACTTTTGGTGCATTAACGAACCACATGCATACATGGATTCACAAGATTCTCGTGGCTCAGACTTGGGGGAAGCCACCACCTTCCCCTTTATTATTTTTTTGTGATTCACCATAGGGGCTTCACCCAAATGGCATTTTTCTCGAGACTCCCAAGTCGTGAGTCCCACAATTCCCAAAATTAGGACTCTTACCACTTTGGACGTTTTTAATTTCTTATGTAAACCTCTAATTGAGGCAAGGTTTAAAGCAAAATTTTAGCCTTCGTTAAGAGTTTTCCAATGATATGTTACACGCCTCCTACACACATGTAAATCAAGGCGATTCTTGAGTTTTAATGGTTGGGAGAATCAAGTTGACACTTTGACTCCCAACCCTTTTTTTAACCATAACTTGTGTTTTAAATACTCAAATGGATGATGCAACCCCATTTTAAACATCTACGTTTTAAGATATTTCCAATGATATAAGTAAATTTTCAATCCAATGAGTTTTGGCCCCTCAAAACATTTTTTGAAAATTTGAAAGTCCATCGGGATTCCAACTCCCAAAATGGGAGTCCATTTGGGAATGTGTGGGCTCATTTTCTCACACATTCCCACATTCTTGGGAGTGTGAATGTGATTCCCAGGTTGCACTCTTGACTCGCACCTTTCTATGCCCTTGCCTTGGTCGCAAGCCTAAGGCTAAGGTTGTGACATTAGTTGTAAAAATGATAAAACAAAATTACAAATGATAGGTAGTTGCATATGGTCGCATATGGTTGAATGGTTACATATTACAAGATTTCTTATATTGTCACCTTTTTGATTCCAAAGAATTTTTTTCCCTTGAGGTTCTAATTCAATTAGAATTTTGTTTTGTTCCCCCTGTTACTATATATAATTAGATTACAAACATAAAAAAATCAATGCTACATGTTTGGCCTTCAAAAAACAACACAATTTGGGTTTGTTTCAAAATACCATGCAGATACATACACAAAAAACCAACACAATAAAACTTGAAGAAACAAAACACAAGGAGAAAGCAATAAAGAAAAAACCAACAAAATTAGTTTGTTTCAGATTCCCTACAAATGATACATAATAGCCAACATAACAAAACTTGAAAAAACAAAACACAAGGAGAAAACAATAGAGAAGAAAAAAAACCAAAAAAATTTTACCAAAAAAAGGGCAAGATCATAACACAACAAAATGCAACATGAATGCAACAACATCCATGAACTAGTGAAAAGGAAAGATAAATAGGAATAGACAAAATTTTGATGCTCCTTCTAATCATCATCATGATGGTGTTGGTACTAGATAAACAAAAAGTTAGGTATATGTTATAGGAATAAAAATGGGGCCCTCATTGCTTTCTCATAGTTGCCATGCCTTCACCACTCATTGCTTCATGCTTTTGTTTGTTTCCCTATTTCTCATCTTTCTTTGCAACTAAGTTTTCTCAAACTCTTTTCACATATCCTAAGATTTTTTGGTGAAGGGACAAGTTTTATGAACACCTATTGTTGCGTGTTGTACATGATGTGCAAACCAACAAAGTTGTCTCTGTGCAAGAACAAAAACCTTTCCCTTTCCCATCCTTTGTGTGTGCATGTGTGTATCTCTTTTATTGCATTCGTTGCTAGAAAGTTGTTTTACAAGCAATGTTATTGCAACTATGGATTTTCCATCCAAGAAGCAACATCATCATGGAATTTTAAAGTGGATGAGAATTGGGGCAAAAGGACAACTAAATGAACTTATTGCACAAGATTTGCAAGAACTTCACAATCAAGGTGTTTTTCCAATACTTCAAAACAAAGGAGAAATTAAGGGAAAAAACTTTTCTTCAAAGTTTTGAGAATTATCCTTGTGCACCAATGCAGTGTTGCAATTTCTATTACATAAAGGGTGGACACTTAGATCATTTATCAAACCTATTGTTGATCCTAGTAAGATGATCGATCAAGCTTGACAACTAGTTTATGTTTTGAGAGCCAAAGAAACTACAAGAGACTAATTCAAGCCAACATAAGAATGTAAATGGTTTCATCACCACTTGTGCAAATTGCCATTCAATGTTGTTTGCAAGCTTCGTATCATGACATTTCAATCAAGCACAGTCCATACAAAGCTATCTTGAAAAGAATATCATTCACCCCTTCCTTTAAATCCTCTTATGTATTATTGGTCCTTGTTGGGGCAACTCCTTTTCCCCTAAGCTTACAATATCCAAATTTGGGTCATTAATTGCAAACATTTCTTGAGTTCGATTCCTATTATTCTTTTGGGCAAGGGTTTATGACTTCTATTCCTTCATCAACTTTACTTTTTCATGACCTAAATAACATCAACATGATTTCCCTAGGTTAGTTTTTGGTCACAACTAGAAACATCAGATCACTATAATTGGATAATAATTTAAGAAATATACATACCTTTGAAACTCAAACTCAAATTGAAATAGAAATTATGTATAGGTTATTTCATTTTGTTCAGTTAATAACTATTGGAGAAATTTTGGGAATTGCACAACACAAGGAGTTGTCTATTCATGAAGCATCTAAATTTGTGTTGCTCACATTGTTTAATTAGTTTACTATCCACTAGACGAAATAACCAAATTGATTATAATTGTTACGACCCTAACCTTGGGCTTGTGACCAAAGTTAAGGCGTATTGGAGGGAATGAGCTAGGAGAGTGTCCCTAGACTGACACACACTCTCACAACTGTGGGAGAGTGAAAGGGAATGAATCCCAACTCTCCCACATGGGAGTGGATTCCCATTTTGGAAGTTGGAGTCCCAATTTGTCCTAAATGTTTTAGACAAGATATCAAAAAGTAAAAAAACTCCAAATTGGATTTCCAATATGTCATTGGGAAGGTCTTGAAATGTAAATATCGAAAATGCTTTCATGTTGCCCATTTGAATTTGTGTAGCACAAGTTATGGGCAAAAGAAAGGTTGAGAGTCAAACTAGCAGTTCGACTCCCGACCACTAAAACCCAAGAAAGTGATATCAAATGAAGTTTGATCGAGACATGCAATATGGTGTTGGAAAGATTTAAATGCGGGCTACAAGATAAAGTGTTCATACATCCAAAACAAACTTGGAATTAGGAAGATATAAGGCTCTAAAGTGGTAGGACAGTAGGAGTCCCAATTTCGGGATTCCCACTTGGGGGTCGGGTGGGATTCCCGACCAGAAAAACCATTTCCTTGTAGCCCTCGTGACCAATCACAAATAATATTATAAGGGGGAAAGTAGTGCCTCTTCCCAAAGGTCCAAGCTGAGTTAAACTTATGTTTGAGTTAGGTCGGGCTACGTCCCATTGCACCATTAACTCCAACTTGTACTAACCGCCTTCTTTACTTGGTTGTGCAGGTTGATCTTCACTTGAACTTTCACTTGTGAGTTTGTCTTAGTTTTATTCCAAAGCTTTGGCACACCCTTTTTTCCTTTGTGCTAGGAGTTAGGAGTGTGCCTTCGATTTGTTTTTTTGTTACAAATTCGAGACTTAGGTAGGGTAGTTACCCTCGATACCACTTGACAAACCTAGGGGTGCATCACTTACCAACATGCCATTCAAGTGTCATTGTAGCAAATATACTGAATTTCAGAAAATTAAGCTTTGTTACCTTGACTATATAATTTCTTGATATCTTCATTGAGATCGTTAAATTTTTTTGACTCTATAATTCCCAAATTTTCTTTACACCCTAATTGACAAAAGTAAAACACACACATGAAGATGATGATGTCGCAACATTCCAAGAGATCGTGAGCCTTCTTCTTCCAACACTTCAAAATAAAGAAACTCGCCAAAAAATGAAAGATCACTTATAGACCCATTAATAAAGGTCAAACTTAAATATTTGTGGTGTCACATAGCAGCCAATGAGGCCCCCAACTCTTTTAAACATGAGGTTTGCATCATTACAATCATTGTGATGAGTTTAAATTATGGGAATAGATGTATATGCTACTAGACTAGAAGTTACTACTACCTTAGCTTTCTTTAATAAATTACATTGGCATGTCGACACTTTGGTTCAACAATCTTAGGACAAAAAAACCAGAAGAAGAACTAATAATTCTTAACACTTGCCAAGTTGTCTAAGAACACCATCAAAAACTGCATCTAAACTAAATATTTGCATTTTTGACATAAAGATGAAAACAAAGAAGTACAAATATGGTGATACTTGGTTCAAAGATTCATCAAGCCAACAAATAACACGAATTAGACTGCCTTCCCCAATGTAATCCTTCCCAATGTAAGCTTACATTCTTTTCTTTTTCCTTGGGATTTGGTAAGGCTTTCCGCCAATAAACTCTTGGGTAGTCAAAGCCAATGAGTTCCATGTCAATTTCACCTTGTTACAAGAAAATTATGGAGGCTTGAAGTCATGCTTTTGAATGAATCTCTAGTGTAAAAAAACACCTCATCTTTTTCATTAGTATTCCCATCACCAATAGTAGCCCCCTCAAGCATGAGCCATTTTTTGAATCCTATTACATTGTTTGGGAAGGTCAGCTGGCCACTTGATATCTCTAAAATGGCAAGTACATTATGTTAACAAGATTTGTAAAAGAGGAAGGTGGTGATTGTAATTCCCTACTTTGCTAAAAAAAGTGATCATCATATGGGATGTGATGCAATCTTCATATAATAACAAGCCCATAGTTTTGAGCAGTTTTGTGATATGAAGATTAATCTTATATCAAGTCAACCATATATTGCATTTTGTTTAATAGATATTATTTTATTACATCAATGTATGAAGAATCCATGTAAAGTATTTAAACAAGTCTATTTGTATGTGTTTGTAGTTTATAAACCTAAATCTCATACTATGTGGTTTGATCCTAATGCAAATACATAGGTGCACATTTGTCACAAGCTATGAATTGGCTAGCACGAATGAAAATATGTTTAAGGGTGGGCCAAGGCTTATACTATTTACATGTGTCATCTCAAACTATAATCATCCATTGTGATATCAAAGCAAACAATATTTTATTGGATAAAGATTTGAATCCAAAAATTGCCAATTTTGGCTTAGCAAGACTAATACGAAAAGGAAGAAATGAAATCATGACCCAAAAATGTGCTGGTATAGTGTATGTAAATCAAATTGAGTCAATCCAATTTGTCTTCTTAAGATGAAATTATTAGTTGTATGGCATGACAGTTACAATTTTTTAAGGAATATGAAAATGAAAATAATGAGCAAAGACATTAATTGGAGGGGATTGAAAAATACCACCAATTGATATTTGGTTGCTAAAGTAGAATCACAAGAATTTTTTTTAAAAAATCTATTGCTTATATGTATGAACTCAAGATAAAAATTCATGGAATCATTATCACATGATTAGTAATTGGACTAGTAGGTGCATACAAAAATATTAAATAGGTGTAAGGTAATCCAAAAGTTGTATCTTGTTATAAGTTTTATACTAACTTTATTAAACTTCGTGTGTATATTTTTTGTAGTGGTTACTTAATTCCTGAATACATGCTTCATGGCCAATTGAGTGATAAAGTTGATGTATATAACTTTGGCATTTTACTTCTTGAAATTATAAGTGGGAAAAAAAATCAAGATCCCACTCAATATGAAGATGAAATATATTTGCTCACATGGGTATGTGAATCATTTTCAATATTTTTTGGATATTCATACAATTTTCATAATTTTAAATTAATTTTGATTATAGAAACCATTAAAATAATTGAATAATATGACATCATTACACAAAAGCTTAAATTAACTTTTGAAATTTCATTGAAGACTAATATTGTTTAAACGTAAAATTAACTATTCAAAGTAACTAATGTAAAAGTTTGATATGAAAAATAAATTTCTTTGCATCATCATTATGAATGGTGTTGTAATATGGTTGTGAACATTCAAGATTAAAGCACCAATGTCGAATGAATTGTCCTGATATAGATTTTGTAGTGACTCTTTGCATTAGAAGAATTAAATATACTCCAATAATATATCATTACAACATAGAAGAAGAGACATCAAAGCATTCACTAATTGGTTATTGCAAAAAACATTTACACCAATATGATAAAATTGAATATGACTTAAACTTTTTTATATTGTAGGCATGGAAATTGCATATGATGAACAATCTTATGGATCTCATTGACCCAAGACTTTAATATAGTAATATTGAACGTTTTGAAGTGCAACGTGTATTGGAGACTGCCATTCTATGTGTACAAATTTTTCCAAAAAAATGTCCAACCATGTTTCACGTAATGGCAATGTTAACATGAGATGCAAATATTGTAATTTCTAATGATGAAGACAACAACCTAGACTAGGCTACTTAACCTAGGTTAAATGGCCTAGGTATCATAAGTTGCAAGAACAAGGACTTGAACTTTTCACCTCCACTTTGGGGTTCAAGTCTTCATCCATTGCAATACCACAACTTTTCATACTAAGTATATTAAACAAAAAATTATAAAAATAAAAAACTTTAACCTCAAATTAAATTAAACCACCTTAAATTGATATAGGTCAATCTATTTAGTACCTACCAACTTAGCTTAAATTAACCTAGGCCTCTTTAGGTTAACTTAGGATTAGTAAGGTTAACTTAATTAACTACAAGACTAGCTTAGGTTAACCTACGCCTCCCTACACAATTTTTTTAAAACTTAGTCTAGTCTAACTAGGATTATTTAAGTTCTAGGCTACCCTCAAATTAAGTTAGGGTAGACCTAATTAAGTTAGACCTAAATTAAACTAGGCTAATTTAGGCTATACATAAACTATGTGAGTCTAAACATGGTTAAAGATAATTATTTTAAATAATTTTGGCTAAAAACAATCATCTAGGTTAAACATGGTTAAACATTATTTTTAACATAATTATTTAAGTTAAACATGGTTGAAAATTATAAATGTGGGGCTAGACTAATATAATTTATATTTATAGTAGTGATTTAGGTTGAACATGGCTAAATTGATATAAATGAAACTAAACAAAAAAATTATGTTAAGCATGGTTAAACAATGACAAATTAAGCTAAATTTGAATATTTAGGTTATATTTGGCTAAATTTGAAATAAAAATAAACTTCATTATTAAACCAATACATGGTTAAATCTAGTTAAATTGTGATACAGTTATAAATGAAATTAAGTTATTTAAACTAAACTTGGCTAATAAAATTATTGGTCCTATATGATTGTAATTATTTATTTAGTCATTTTTGTTAATTACATGAGTCATGAAGTTAATTACTAGTTATTAAAGACATTTTTAGTCATTTCTTTAATCATGTTGGACATTGTAATTGCATAGGACAAGTTGTAAAAAACATGTTTTGACATTATGAACACTTTTGACCAATCAATAAATGTAATTTTATTTAAATTAATGTTATGGATTATGAAGTTGATTATTAGTTGTAACACCTTGTTGACACATGGCATGCCACATCATCATCATTAAAAATCACTAAAAGAAAAAGGCCAATATGTGACCAATGCATTTACAACTAATTGTAACTATTTGGTTTTGTAACTAATTTTTTGTCCTTTGTGACTAGTGTGACATCATGTTAACATTAATTGAGTTACCTACGACTAGCTTGGGATTAGTCTATAACTAAATGGGTTTACATATATATATGGGTTAGATTTATCATCTAAGAGTAGCCTTCTAAAGTCCCATTAATCACAAACGAAGTGGTGTTTAGTTGCAATCAACATATGTCTATATATATCCGTTATAATAATAATTTGATTTATGATTAAACTTAATATTCACAGTATTTTTATTGTAATTAAAATCATTGATGTGATTATTGTGATTATACTAATTTCATTACATTAAATTACTTATAATTTCAAATAAATTAAATGTATTCCAACATAAACTATTACACTAAATATTTTTTATTTTAAAATAAAAAATCAATATGTAATTATTATATAATCATAATAATTACTTTATTTATACATTAATTATAATAGACACATAATTTAGGATTCAGCTTAAATATTCACAATTTTAATTTTTAATATTTTAAAAATAAAAATATTAGTTTTTTTATAATTATAAGAATTACATTCCATTATACAAGAATATTTAATTATGTATTTACAATATATAATTGTTATTACGTCATAAAAGTTTAGAATAATTTTATTACAAATTTTAAAAAATAAAAATAAATTATTATACTTGTTATTTATTATTGCTTACATAAAATGAATAAATAATAATACAACATTAATTTTCACATTAATTAAAACGATAGTTCCCCATCATAAAAAATAACTATTGTATTCATAACACTTATTTTTTAATAATAATAATAATAAATTATATCATAATTGCAAAGTTATGTCCTATAGTTAAGATTTTTATTTCAGAATTTTAAATTAATCTTAAAATAATGAGCAAAGTTGTTGTAATTACTATATTTAAAAAAAAAGATACACTAAAATAATTGTATGTATTATTCATTATTTATTTATTTACAATAAATTGTTAATACAAGAACATACAATTTTATATTAATAATAATTATTCCATAGTGACATAAAATCATTATAATTACTTAATTTATTTGTAAATTAGAATTAGAATACTTGAATAATTTATTTATTATTATAAATTTAGTTCTTATTTAAGTTTTTAGAATTAATGTTATGACTATAACCACATGGATTTTAATATAATAAACTAAAATATTGATTTCTTGTAATTACTTGTTCATAATATATCACTTTTATAAATAATGATAAATGATTATATTTATTAATTATAAGTTACACTAAATAATTATTGTTACAACATATGTTTTTATATTATATAATGTTTATTCTTACAGTAAAATAAATAAATTACTATAATTAATGTTACATTATTCTAAAATCATTGTAATTATTTTAGATAAGAATTAATTATAATAATTTCATAATTATTTTATAATTGAACATAATTATTCACAATCTGTAAATTATAACTTTAAATCTGAATTAAAATTTGCAAAAATTATAATGTAGTTAAAATAATTATTGTAATGATTATATATATAATAAATTTCTGTAATTACTTATCAATGATAAATATTTTATAGTTATATTACAGTAATTAAAAATATATTAATATATGTTTAGCAAATTATTGTATTCATAGTTATTAATTACCACTGGAAAAAAACATTTATTTGACCGATAACAAATTTTAAAATAATAAATGTAATTATATAATAATTATAGTAATTATTTTATTTCTAATTTAAAATAAATAATTTGTGTAGGAGTTTATTTTCTAATAAAAATTATTATTTCATTATTTTAAAATTGGAAATAATTATTTATAATAATAATTTTAAAATTATAATATTTAAAGAATTTCTACATTAATTATATTATTTATAATTCGATTAGATGTTTGAAAGTTTTTAAAAAATTAAATATATAAAATATTTATTTATCTATGAGTTATGTATTGACAAGTTGTGAATAATTAAATAACTAGTTAATTAAATATTAAAATTTTATTAGTTGTTTAAATAATTGATAATAAATACTTAATATTTGTAGTGTATAGTTTATAATTAAAAGATATGTTAAATATAATAATTATTAATTAAATGGTTATTTAATTATCTAATGAGCCATGTATTTGAATTGTTTAAAAATTTAAAAGCTAAGGAAAAAGGCACAAAAAAAAATTTTGAAGTTACAACTTAGTTTGTGAAGAAGTTGCAACTTCAAAACTTATCCCAAATTATTTACTCTCCATTCTTAGTTTGAACATTATATAAACAAAGGGTGTGATCATCTAATTTCACATTAAAAAATGTGTGCACATGGGATGAGCCATTCAAAAGGCTGAACCCAAAACAAAATAAATAAATTATGCACAATTTTAAATTACCTACTTCCTCAACCTACTTATCTACTTAGTTAAATAGGTGTTTAGTTTGACCTACCCAATTAAGTTGACCTATGTACTTACCTACCAAAATACCTATTTATATGAATAGGTATTTAGCCTAGGAAAGGACGTACCTACCTTTTTTTAAAATTTAAGTATATAGGTAGGTATTTAGCTTGAATTTGTATGCACCTACTTATGTGCCTACCTAAGTAGCTACCAACATAATATTAATATTTTGTATTAAATTCATTTAAAAATGCCACATGGCATATTTACATTGGGCTACATGTCATAATATATATCATCCAAACATGTGAATTGAGCATCCTAGATTATTTCAAAATAATATTATTATTTATTTTAAATAATTAAATATTGAGACTCGTGGTAACCATCATTTGCCTTCAATAATGTCCAAAATAGTCGCATCTTAATTGCATGTGATAATACATAATCAATGGAGTCAAAGAATGAACTTGTATTTGTTGATTTTTTCATTGATCCAATATTTTTGTCATTTGCGACCAATATCACATGCAACTTGTCCAAAGCAACTAAGGGGATTTTAGTCGTAAATGTCACTTGCGATTAAAATTTAGTTGTAAAAACCAACTGAAAATAAGTGTTTTTCTTCTAGTGAATTAAGTCACTATTAATTGATATTAGTCGCAAAAGTAAATTATATTCTAAATTCTTAATTTTAAATCATTCAAATATATTCATATAAATTCAAAAATAATATTATTATATTTACCCAAAAATTGAACAAGTTGTCATATTGACTTAATCATGATGCCATATGGTATTTTGATGTCCTTTGAAACTACATAGTAATTTTTGTAACCAAGTAGCTATAAACGTAGTCGAAAAAGACAATAGTTGTTTTTTAAACAAATCACAAAACCCAAGATGTGTTGTTTCATAAAAACCAAATTGCAACTATGATCATTACTTATTTTTACAAATTCTCAAGTCAAGAAATATTATTTAATAATGTTGAAACTGTGTGATGTATTTGTAACATAATAAATGTGTTACACATGATAACATTTGGTTGAATTTGAAATGAATCTTGATCATAAAGTATTTAAAAACACTTATTAAAGATTGTAACCAATCTTTCTAGGGATAATAATGAAATGTAACCAATGTAAAACTAGTTTGAATGACCAAGATCACAATCTAACAAATGAACTCAAGTTTGTCGTTTCATGATTAAAAATGTTTCCTTCAACATGCATTATTAATTTTTTATAACTTATTTTCACCCATTGGTCAAGGAGCCAAGGGTGTTGTATTTCTAAAAGGACTCATGGAATTTTTATTTTTTTTTATACATGAACTTTTATTGTTTGGAGTCTTAAAAGGTCCACAATTTTTCACTAAACTAGGTTAATTATATTTTTCAAGAATCTATATTACATATAATTGATTAAGTGTAATAAAATTTTCATAATTTTTTTTGTAAAAGATCATTTTTTTCATTGATATCATTTGATATTAAAACCTTAGTTACACCTTCAACTAAATTCATACCATCTTTCTTTTTTGAAATGAATGTGTTATATTAATTTTAATTTAAAACATGTTTCTATATGAATATAAAAAACCTCAAACATTAGAACTTTTATATTCATTCAATTTGGTTAAGGTTTAAATTTCACAACATAATATGATCATGTAATATAAATACCTAGGTTGGATCACTTTAACATGATCATTTCCTACACTTTTATGCAACCACATTTTTCATCCACTCCTTAATCCTAGTTTTAATCTTTAGTAGTTGTTGTCTCCCAATTAAAAGTTGAATAATGTGTGTGGCAATTGGTTGGCTACAAAATATGTTTTGGAATTAAGATGTGAATAAAGGCATGATCACTTTGGAGGTTGTGTTGATAATGTTTCTTAGTGGTTGCAATGGACATACATTGCACATGCAAGGTGAAAGTAGGCAATGATTTGTAGGAGAAGGCAATTTTGGTGTGTGATTGAAGTTAATTACAAAAGGAGGAGGAACCCAAAAGAAGTAGATGCAACCTCTAGTTACCACAACTCCTTCAACTTTGATCCTAGTGGTTGGACATTCTCTTCATAGTAATAATAACCACAATGATCAAATGTGTTTGCTATTCTTCCAATTGTTTAATGCAACATAGTCAAATTATTATAGGTTTGAAGTTTTCTTGGGTGGTCGACATGTTGAACATGTTTGCATGGATGTGAGTGTTGAAGCTTTGCATGGAATTGGAGATGCTACTGGATGGGATTGGCTACCTAACAATGATAATTTCTAGAGAGGTGGTGATGGTGAGCATGTGAACTTTTGAAATTGATTTTAAATAGTGATGACGATCAAACCCTTCGATTATGAAAAACTTGTGCGGTAGATGTTTTGATGGTTGTGATGATGATGGTGGGTGTTAACCCAAATTTTCATTTTATGTACATAGTAACTAATTGTTACTAATTGGTAACCAATGAAGCAATACTATTTTGAAGACTATTTTTGTTATTATGGCATAATAGGTAATCAATTTGTTATGATAATCGATAACATGTCTTTTGATGAACCAATCTGTTGAATTAACTAGTAATGGGTTTGTTAAGTTAATTGATAATTGGTATGTTAGCATAATCGGTTGTTGACATGATAGGTTTGTGTTAAACCTATGGCAAGTAATGTTACGATTCAATTTTGAATCAATTGATTATTGTATTAATGTTACCCATATTTAATAACATGTGACCTAACAAGTTATTGATCTTAATAGGTTGTTAAATCTATAGGTTATTTAACTTAACATGTAATTTGACCTAACTTGTGACTTAACCTAATCAGTTATAAAATTAACAAGTAACATTATACTAGTTAATAGATAGGTTGACATGTAGTTAGTCAATTGATAGTTTAAGTAATAAGTTAATAGAATAAATAGTTGGATAGGTAATGAAACAAGCTGCCATTTTGAGTTTTTTTGGATTCTTAATTTTTGTACTGGCCAATGATTGTTTAAATAGTCCATTTGGAATGTTTAAGTTTTGAATTAGTTGGTATAAGACTAGGACAAATTTATTTTGGAGACTTTTGATTGAACTTTGATTTTGTGTTTTTTTCCACTTTGAATAAACATTAAACATGTTTTGTTTTTTGTTTTGTTTTCTTGAAACTTTTTTGACAATTTGAATACATGTTGTTTTAAGAATTGTAAATAGATTAAATTTTTTAGTGTTCAAGTGTACTTGTTGTTTTATGAACTTGTTTATTGGAAAACTCAGAAGTTGAAAACCTTAATGGGAATAGAAAAAATCGTTAACATTTGGCAACCACATAGTAGATCAAAATTTAGGAGCAATCACGTTTAGAATTTTTGGATAGATTCATAATTTTAGAAAATTAGGTTTGAAAACCAATCACACTTAAAAATTCTAATTTGTATCATGTTTTACTTGTTTGTGTAAATTTTAAGATTGAAGTTGTTGGTTTTTGATTTAGTTTGAAAACATTAAAAAATAGGGAGAAGTTAGTGTAAAGTTTTCAAACTAAACTAGGCGCCCAATCTATAATCAAGTTTAGTCAAGTGTAAGTTAATTTAGCTAAATATAGGTTAGTTGAACCAAATTTAAATTAATTTAACCTAATTTAACCAAGTTTAGTTAAATTTAATTGAGATTAACCAAAATTAGGTCAGTTTAGTCAATTTAATCAAATTTAAATAAGTTTAGCCAAGTTAAGTTAGTTAGCTAAATGTTGGGTAATTAAACAATGTTTAAGTTTGTTTCACCAATATGAGTTTAGTTACATTAAGATTAACCAAGAATAGGTTATCTTAACCAAGTTTATGTTAGTTTAATCAATTTTAACCAAGAGAGGTAAGTTAAGCCAATTGTAAGTTGTTGAACCTAGTTTAGATTAATTTAATTTAGTTTAACCATGTTGATTTTTGTTTAGGCTAGTTAATTTTAGTTTAATCAAATTTAATTGAGAGTAACCAAGTTGATTTTTGTTTAGCCAAGATCAATTTAGTGTAATCATGTTGATTTTAATTTAGCCAAGTTGAAGTTAGTTTAACCAAGTTTAACATATTTTTATAAAAAAAATTCATCAAACTTGGCAATGAATCTATAAATGAATGAATAGATGAATGAAAATTATTATTAACGATGAATGGATGCCTAAACATCCCCAAGTTACCAAAAGTCTTTTAAAATTATAAAAAAGTAAAAAACAAAAGTTGTGAAAAGTAAAAAATGTAATGACAGATGAAAAAAATCCACAAGAACTACTTGTCACTACATTCAAACTACTTGCCACTACATTGGATTTTTTGAGTCAAAATTACCTATTACCTACATCACTATGAATGTAGTGGCAAGATCATATGTATGAGTAAAAGATTTTGGAAATTAAGTCAAAGTGTGAATGCATTTGTGATACACATATTAGATACTTTCAAGTGCTCCTTCTTGCTTTTAAATATTGTGTTAAATTTATACAAGTTACTACCATGTTAAAATTTTGAAAAATTATTAAATAAAATGGGTACCTACTAGTTAAAGTAGAGTGCCATTTGTAACACTTAAAAGAATGGATTTCTCAACATAATGATTTTTAGACAATGAATTGTAGTGTTGCAAGACACAATGAGAAAAAATTCACACTACACTATCCTTTTGACTTTTAAACAATTATGGCCATTCAATTGAAGATTGAAATTTTAGTTGAAGACTGAATTTAACATTATGTAAAGTCACCAATTCTTACACATATTCAACAACTCAAATCATATACAGTTCCAATCCCTCCAACATACTTGACAAATAATTATGATCTTTGATTCAATTCATGAGATGGCCCCCACAAAGGTTTTTGGTTACAAATCTACACTGAAACCTCCAAAGTTGACAAGTTTTCACAAAAAAACCCCTCACCACATTCAAGATTTCAAAGGATTGAAATATTGGAAGTGGTGAGGGATTTTTTTGTGATGATTAAGTGCAAAATTGGAGACATGATCTTTTGCAAAATTGGATTTTTGTCCAGCATTTGAAACATTTGTTTTCCCTCCATTGCTTAGTTCATAAATCAATACATGTAGCCATGAAACACATTGATATTGTACTTGCAAAAAATCCACTAGGGCAGACCGGCCAATGACTGAACATTTAAGCACTCAGGGCAAGCTAGATCCAAGGGGAGGGCTATGTTGTTTCTAATGTCCAAACAAAACTTGAACCCCTTCTCGTGGTACATTAGACACACTAACAATCATTGAAAACTAATTAGAATTGAGAAAGTTACAGCCCCCCAAAATAAAGGGGGTCTAAAAGTCAAAAAAACATTTCACTGAACACTACAAAGGTTGATTTCTAAACATCCAAAAAATTCCTTGTATGTTGCTCTATTGCTATTGGAGTTCAAATACATTTTAAAAACTTCAAGTGATATTCCTATAACACTTTAAATTGTTTAAATAAATAAAAATAAGAAAGTTATGAGGTTTGAAAGTAGGAGGGGTCCAAAGAGAAGGAAAAAAAATCATTTTATAAGTTGTAAAGTTTATTTTGCTTCATGTTATTTTTCATTACTCCTTTCCCTTTGCACTTCAAAGATGATTTCTAAAGCTTGAGGTAGAATTCCCATAACATTTTAAATCACTCAAGATGAAGCACATATGACAAATATATAAATAAGTGTTTGGTCATAGGCAAGCAATCGGTGATGGGCCGGTCTACCCTATAGCTGGAATACCAAAGGGGTAGAGATGGGCCAGTCTACCTATTGCTTCCGGTGGTCCAAGGAAGTAAATGAGGGAACTCTCAATCAGGTGTCCCAGGTGTCCCTGATCTCGCTCCGCGGCAATCACATGGGGCTCATAGCCATTAGCTTCTAAAAGAAATTTTCACACATTTTGGGATGAGAGATGCTTGACAAATAGCAGCAGGTAGTTGATTATCAAAACCAAAGTAAACCCTAAATCCAAGTACTCTTCACCTCCTGATCATCTGCCATAACATACAATGTGTCAGTTTCCAAAAACAAGTTTCTAATGTTTATTCTGAAATTTCATAAGCAGGTGGAATTTAGTTGTTGGCACCATGGGAATCAATTGCTTCATTACAAAGAATGGACCCAAATTCCTGTACTTTACTCTAGGGTTAGTCTCGTCATTAAATATTCTTTAAAATGGAAAAAACAAATTCTTGTGAAAGTATGAGCCTGAAGTGTTGAAAACCATCATAATTGTTACAAGCTACAGTCTGAGTAAGTTCCCTCATATGAAGAAATCGAGGTAGATCATGAAGAATAATAATTTATAATTTATTTTTTGAAAATAAATCATTATTCGTTTTGTCCGTGTGGAAACTGACCCTAGGCTAGGTTAGTAAAAAGTTGGTCATTTAGGCAACCATTTACACAAGTTGGTCATTTACACGTCCATTTCCGTAAATGGTGTATTTCCGCGAATGGCTGACCAACTGCAACACCGAGCCCCCATGGTTCTTAAACATCAACTCTTCTACATTTTTGGCTACCTATTTGAACTCAGTATAGAAATTTGCGATTTTTTTTTCCAACTTTGTTCTAAATATGGCTATTGGAAACCCGAAATGGCACTTGATTTTTGGCACATATATATAGGCTGTATAGCCAGAAAAAGAGGTGTCCCTCAGTGGACTTCCATAATGCCCTTAACCGCCGATTTCTGCTACTGTGTGTTCTTCTGCCGTCTCTGCTTCTTCTTTGAGTTTTTCTCCGGTCCCTGGAAGTCATCAGAGAAACTGTGGCTGGAGTTCTTTTGGGATCCTTCCCAATGGTGGGGTCACGGATCAGAGAAGGTAAGTGGACATCAAACCTCTCAAAGTTCCCATGTCGATGCAGCCATAGCTCTTGACGTTGGGGTCAATCTTGTTGCCCTCTCTTGGGTGCCATCGTGCCCTGATCTAAACAAGTGGCATGAATCCTGTTTCGTTCCTTGGCAGTCGTGGGATAATATTAGAAGCCTGGAGAAAGTAGGTCAATGCAATATGCTGATGGAGAAGGTTCGTGCAGCTTTTTCTCTTCTCATGGTGCCATTTAACCCTGGGATGTGCAGAATACCTGACTGCTCCGCTTGATCTGGATTTCTGGTTGTAGACAAATCGAAGATACTTGGATTTCAAGCATAAGAAGATGCATCAATTTCACTCCATCAATTTCAGTTGGAATAATGGAGAGGTTGGCAGATGACTTTGGAGCATTGGTGATGAATTTGTAGTGTGCGAAACCCTAAACCAGAGTTTGATGATTCAAGTGGAGCAGTTGAGGTTTGTGTATCAGATTCAGATCCAGCACTCTTGTCACTCCAGCCCTTGACCACTTTTTTTAGTGTTAATTGTGAAATTGAGGATGACTGTTTTGAAGAGCAGAAAGTGCAAGAAAGCACAGTCATTTGCCAGGTGCAAATAGGTTTAGGAAATGCACATGTAGCCAGCATAGGCTTGAAGGTTATCTATCTTGCACTCTCCCAGGTGTAGACTGTGTTGGGACACTGAATCAGAACACCCAGGACATGCCCTCCATCTTTACCTCTAATAATCTGGTTTCTGCAACAAAAGCCCTTGAAGCATCTCAGGTCACTATGCTCAAAGTTGTAGACCAAAACAATGCTTTCTTACTGGTGAGGGTCTACAATCTTCAGAACATGCCATTGACAGCCACAGTAAAACAGTTGGAAAGAATATGATACAGCATGGATGGAAGGACCATGCTTTGGATTTTCCCTTATCCATTCATCTCTATTGCCTACACTTTACCAAAGCAGCAGGCCCCTGATTGAATGCCGAACCAAAAAGCGCTAGGTTTGCTGGGGTTTAATTCCCACGTAAATTGCACACTATCGAACTGAACTTGGGTAAGGAGTTATGTAGTGGCTATTTTGTAAATCTTGAGCACATCATTTCTATCCAGATAAGTCCCACTACTGATGCAAGCCTCCTCATGATCAATCTGTTGCCTGTCCTACCCCACACTGCATCAATTTATATGGATAAGAAGTCTACATCCACAAGACCCCACCCCACATTGCATCAATTTATCTGGATAAGAGGTCTACATCCACAAGACTACGGTGGGCAGGGTTTTATGGGTATGGTCCTTCTCTTTCTCAGCTATGAAAGAAATGCCTTATGAGTTCAGTGGCTTTTCTAGATCAAAAGGTCATTTGGTCTTTGTGCCCCAGACAATGTACTAACATATATGTGCAGGTACCTCCTGCCCCCTTCGCATAATCAATACAATGTAACTAGAAAATGACTGTTGCTAGGGGCTTCAGGATGGAGCTGCTTGAGGGGATATTGCACACAGGGAATGGGCACTCCAAGTGTGGTGGCAGCAGTGGCTGTTCTAGGGGGTCCTGTTTCAGCAGCATCTCCATTTATGTCAAGCTCACAACTAGCTCTGGGAGGTTGCCCACATCCACATGATGTGGTGATGTGGTGAGAGGGTTAAACCTTGCATGTCTGTGAAGAGTTTGAAAGGATCATGTTTTGTGTATGAGTACTATATTTCTGTGCATGCAAAGGAGGAGGTTTTCTGTGTCTTTCACAAGGCGATCTACCCTTATTCACAGTATTTAGTGCAAAGCAATGCAACAGTGCTGTTTGCATCTACTGCCAAAAGCCAGGTGCTGTTCTAATTGCATTAGTTAAACCTTGTTCTTCCTAAGCATTATTCAAGTGGTTATTGTCAACGACTATTTACTAATTGCTTCGACTGGAATGATTGTTCCCTCCCCCAAAAGATATTCTTCTTTCCTAACCCCCTTTTTCTCCCCCCGCCCCCACCCTCCTTGGATATCTCCCCCTCAAGATATTTACCAGTGTTGTGGGGTTCTCACTGGGACCCCTGGTTCTCAGATCAGTTCTCAGAATGAGAACAGACTGATCTCCTTTCGGCCTTGGCACACTGGCCCTACTTGTTTTCTCATTGTTTACCATTCTCATTCCACTGTGAGTTTGTGACATTGATTTATGACTAGCAAATTCACAAATCAGTTTGAGCTGAGTTTTGATGTTGGAACAAAATTTGAGTTGCTTTGTGGAACAATCCTAGGTGATCCTTGCTAAGGGGCATCCCATGCCAATGCATGAGCACTAGAGCTGTTCCAAATCCAACCACAAAATGCAAGATCTTGACATCAGACAACATACATGGTTACTACAACGCCGCAATATATATATAAGTGGCACGAGGAATTTCAAGCACTAATTGACACATCTAGTTGTGTCTTTGTCTGATAGAAGACACCTTCTGTAATGACTAAGCTGGCATCAAGACAACTTCCCTGCTTGTTAATATCATGCTTACCAAAAGGAATTTCAATCCGAGATTCTATGGCCTCAATTGGTGTATGATCTGTAGCATAACCATACACTCATTGTTGACCTCCAAGTTGTTCCACGGGGCAAAATCAATACTAGCATTCCACCAAGAAGTGAACATTCAGTTAATTGCCAAACAAGAAGATGAATCTGAAGCATATAACAAGGAGTATGAGATGGTGAGGTTTATACTACAATTATGGTTGAAGAGGTGGCAAAGCTGTGAAACTTTTTCAAGGTTTTCAGTTTTCTGAGCACTTTGTCATTATGTGCTGCTGCAGCTGATGGGTGCTGAACCGCCATCCAAGCAGGAAACAAGAAGTGCCACACACTGCATTGCAGGCTTGAACTAGACCAAGGGGGCAGGGGGGTAACATCAAATGGCTAAAGAACTCAAAACACTCATCAATGTTTTAAGAGTGCAAACAGGTGCAGCATGGTGATCATGTTACATTGCAGGCACAAAACAAGGCAAATAAGGAAAGAAAGAGGTCAAGTGTACTTCTTAAACCCATAATCATAGCTGGGATGCATCTGTTGCAACAGTATACAATGTTTCAATGCCTCCAATTTCAGTCATGCCGTTCTTGGCCTTTTGGCTAAGACTCAAGTGTAGTATCTTTTCATATTAATTTAATATTAGATATGATGCTCATTGAGCATCATGATATTAAACTAGTTTCTCTTGGCTGTGAGCTTGTCTGGCAGCTTGCTGCCTTGAGCCCATGTGCATCGCCTTGGTTTTGCACTACCTCCTAGGTAGGTGCACCCCTTCCCTTTTGGGGAACCAAGGAATGTAAGCCGGATGCCTTAGCTGTCACTTGAGCCTTGCTGCATATATGAAAGGAACTTATATGAAGGTAGTTGCTATAACATGTTAATATGTCAGGACAATGGAAACAGAAAAAAGATCAGAATGGTGGATATCTGCCATGCTTGGAGATGCAGCATTGAGGCAAGGGCAGCTTGAGTATTTGGTTAGTTTTTTTTTTAATGAAGATAATTATGATGAGCAACTAAGTTGATGCCTTAAACTACTATTACTACTACTCTTAGTCAATATATTAGTAGAGAGGAATGGCAGTTAATGAGTAAGTTGTTGTATGAATTTGTTGCCATCCCCTCTCTCTACTCTGCCTCTTCACTTTGAGCTTTTGATGTGTTCATATGCCTTCCTAATTCTCCATTATTAGCCTAGGTTTTATGGTGACTCCAAGCTTCTGTTTGTGATTCTGAATTCATTCATTGCTGGAAATTATTTTGTAGTTCTTCAAATGTGTGCAGAAGTGAGAGCTTTAAGTCCAATTTGCATTTGTTTCAGTCCCACAGATCTTCACATGTAAATGCAAAAGAAACAAAGCACTGTGTTTATATTGGTGGAGTGAAGAATTGATCATTCAGGGTCAATTGGGAATGAGTCTGTTGGGAACCATCAGCCTGAAAGGTGAAGTTGGGACTTCATTGAAGTACTTAGATCAATGAACAGAAGAAATTAAAACAGCTTGCAATCATTGTGATCAACTGAATCAAATGGTTCCACAAACAACTTTAGAAGAAAAAAACTGCAATCAAAGTCCAGATTCTTTCAAGGAGATCAGATCAACTTTCCTAGGACATTGTGATCCAGACTTTTAGTTCCCTAAACTTCAGAGTGTAGGCCAAAGAAACATTAAGTGCATGAACAAAAGTCAAAGAAAACTTCTCCAGAAATTCTGCACAATGATATCAATTGCATGGTTCCAAAGATGGTCAATGTGATTAAAGCAAGGTTGACAGAGGAAATCTGCAGAAAGCCAAAAGAACAACAGTGAAAAGTCTCAACTCCTTCAGGTTTGTGTCCAATCTATCAAGAGAGCAAGGCATAGTGGCACCAAGTATATCACCAAATTCTCTTCAAGCAAAACTTCTTGAGCACCTTGCTTCAAATCTGTGCCAATGGGATCTGTTCGAGCAGTGACTTTGCTAACTAAAGTAGCCAAGGTAGCCATGGCTTTTGGAATTGGGGGTGGTTTATTGAACTCAGCCATCTTCACTGTAGATGGAGGCCACCAAGCAGTGTTATTTGATAGGTTTCATGGAGTCCTGGAAGAGACTTCAGGAGAAGGGACACATTTCATCATCCCATGGCTCCAAAAGGCTTTCATCTTTGACATAAGAACGAGACCAAGATCTATCACTTCTGTCACAGGAACAAAAGATCTGCAAATGGTGAATCACCTTAAGAGTGCTCACAAGGCCAGACCCTACCAAGCTTCCACTCATCTTCAAGATGCTTGGAACCAATTATGATGAAAGGGTATTACCTTCAATAGGAAATGAAGTCCTCAAGGCAGTTGTTGCACAATTTGATGCTGATCAGCTTCTTACTGACAGGCCTCATGTGTCAAGTTTGGTGCAAGCTGCTCTTATTCAAAGAGCTCAAGACTTTAATCTCCTCCTTGATGATGTGGCAATCACGCATCTCTCTTATGGGACAGACTTCTCTCGAGCAGTGGAGCAGAAACAAGTTGCACAACAGGAAGCAGAGAGGTCCAAATTTGTCGTAGCAAAAACAGAGCAGGAGAAAAGGGCTGCCATTGTAAGAGCAGAAGGTGAGAGTGAAGCAGCAAAACTCATCTCTGATGCAACTTTACTTGCAGGTACTGGTCTGATTGAACTTCGGAGAGTTGAAGCTTCAAGAGAAAACTCTGCTACACTGTCCAAGAGCCGGAATGTTGTCTACCTTCCACCTAGTAATCATATGCTATTGGGTGTAAACCCAAGCTTCACAGGTCAGCAATGATCTCCTACTTCTTCAAACATTTAGAACAATATATGCCTCTCATGCAGACCAACCCCTTTTTCATCCACCATTTCTACCAAACAAATATAGAAATGACATTGCACACAACTCCACAAATGCACTTTGAAGGTAACTGGTCAGCTCTAGCCAAAGCAAACAAACATGACAAGAAAGAGTATGATCATTACCTCTTGATTTGTACTTTGAGGCATGAAGCAGCTGCAATTTATAACCATTAAACAACATTTGAGCCCATAAGAAAGCTAGAGCAATTCACAGTATAGGTATAACTTTTGTGCCTCAGCCTGAGAAAGCATTCAGATCTAGTACTAGAAAAGATCTCTTGAAGTTCACCTCAAGCAGGATTCTGCTTTTGACAAGATAGCATATATTCCATGGAGGCAGAAACATATGCCCTAATGGGATCCAGTTTGAAGCAAAAGCAGAGACACAAACAAACTCCACAAATCACAGTCCCAGACAACTCTCCTACAGAATGACTATGCAAGAGCTTGAATTTTCAAGTCAGAAAGTTAGGGCCTGATGAAGCAGCTTGTCAAAACCTAGGGGGTGGCATCATGGAAAAATGCACAGATATTAATCAAGATTTATGTAAGCATTCCATCTGAACAGGCCTGCCCAATTATGGGATAATCGTGTTACTTCGCTCAAAGTCCACAACGGGCAATGGAGCAGGATATTGGCACTTAACAGTGAGACTACATCTCACCTCTAACCATCTCAGTCCAGCCCAGCTGCTGCAAGTATATTGCAAAGCAGGCACTCGCCTTTCATCCACAGAGTTACTGAAAAGATCATTACCCTCCGCTGCTTCCAACCCAGCTCTGCTTTTTCTAAAGCTCGTCTTACTCTGTTGAGCAGCATACACTGTCAAACCTATGACCCATGTCTCATTTCCCTTGCCTTCCTTTGAACCTGGTGAGGTACCATCTGGGTTTTTTACCTCTCTGGGTTTCTTTGTAGGGTCTGCCCAAGAGCCTCCCACAGAGAATCTCCTACTGCCTCAATCTTTGTGTAACACCTGGTAAATTCTTAGCCTCTACTTTTGCTTTAGCTCATCATGCCCTTTTGGAAGAACCCGTACCAAGGATTCATATTTCACAACAAGGCTACATTCTCTGACCCCTATAGGTCCTGGCTCAGTGCTTATGTCTGCACCATCTGACATTCCTACCATGTCTACAAGAACCCCTCCTGAAATGAAACCCTTGGCTGTCTTGCATGCTTTGCAGGCCTCTCACTCTCCTGCTCTGTCCCCCTTGTCACCTCTATCAACCCATTATTGATGTACAACAATGTGGGTATTATTAGAGAAATTTCTGTCTTGAATGGAGAAGTATCTCTTGGATCTTTTAGAAAAACATGTCCACTCAGGCACCACTCTCCAACCATTCAAGTGTTCTTTGAAACAGACCTACCTGGGTTTGCTTTGGAGGTTTGTTGCAAGTGAAGCAGGGCTTGGGACCCCAAGTTGATTGAAAGATGTGTTATAGGTGACAACAGCCTATTCATCTGCAGGATCAGGAGCTGGTGGATACACAAAATTGGTGGGGGGCTGTGAAGATGCTGCAGAAGGAACACACATGTTCTTTTGCAGCACATGGCTGCGAGTTGATGCATTTTGATAAAGTCAAAATTTGATGTTGGAGAATCTGTTAGTTGTGGAGATTCCCTGGTGGTTGCTTATTTAGGGAATTAATGTGAGGTAATCCTGGGATGGCCAGCTCCTTCATCAGATTTTTTATACACCACCTGACATTGAAGCATTTGGGCTGTTCAAGAAGAAGATCATGCAAATGCAGCTCTCATGCTACCCTTGGCATCTGTACAGACCAAATCCGAGCTGGATGTGTGCAAAACTGCATTGGCAGATGCTACTATGCTCACAGATGTTATTGGAGATAAGAGAGCTCTCAATTTCCTCAGGTGAATTTGTTAGATCCAGAAAGGGAGCAGTTCTCCATTTTAGATTATGAATTCATGAGTCAGAGTTCATAATAAATGTGTTTTCATCTAATATGTTGAGTCCAAGAGCTCTAAGAAAGTAGTTTTGATCGGAAAGCTCTCTCTGATTTTGGGTAGATGAAAATATGTTTCCACTTGTGTAGCATTCGATCTGGAGGCAGCTGACTGGTCTCTCTTAGTATGAAACTTATCAGAGAAGTCTGCTGTCTGCCTTGTTTGCTATCTGTGGTTGGGTCTGTCTATTCAGGACCATAGGGTGTTTTGATATGTCTTGTGGCTTTTCACACTGGATTTCATGTTTTGATTTCTCAATTCAGTTATGATGCACTTGGCTTTGACACAGGCATTGTGTTGCTTGCCCTCTCTCTTTATCTCCTCTGCCTTTGTCATAAGCAAGTGGCAAGATGTAGCTTCTATTGCTGGCTGATTGTCTGAATATGAAAAGGCATGGCTGGTCTATAATGAAGTTGCAAAGATAATGAGAAGAACTGTAAGGATAAGTCTGGAGCACCTTTGAAATTGAAACTTTTGGGATCAGATCATGAAGAAGCATTTAGCATTGCAGGATGCTTTTAAAAATCAAAAGCCATTTATTTAATCACTCATGGTTGCAAACTAAAAGATTTTTTTTCCTTTCATTATGGGCTACTAGGTAGGTTCTTAATCCTCAATTCCAAATTTCTCACACCATGCATGATGCATTAATTGTTACTGAATTTTGGTTAAAAAAGGGTATGGTGTTAGCAGCTTCTAAATTAATAATTGGTAGGCACAACTGTGGAGGTTTGTTAAAAAACCCTTGTTTTCTTTTGGGGGGGGGCGATGTTTATTCACTTATAAATATTGAAGATAAATGGCATATTCTTCCAATAAAATGACAACAAAAAAAATTTATGCGAATTTTATTGTTCATTGCCTAACCAAATGTCACTTTGACATTTCAATTCCATGTTTGGCTTTGTTGACCAAATATCAACACATCGCAACCTTGAAATACAGTATATCTGGTGTTACATAATCCTAAGAAAATTTTACAAAGAAAAAGAAGAAAATGATATTTGTTGAAATCTTTGAGATTCAATCTTGCAAACTATGGGATGCAGTCCCTTGTTCTAGCCACTAGATTGCTGACATATATTTTAAAATGTAATATACATTCTAATAGTTATTCTTGATTGTTGGAATTATGAAATATTCAATTTGAGATTGCTAGATCTCTTTCTCTCAAACAAATAAATATTCAATATAAAACTGTCAATTGTCAGTTGCAGATATGGTATGTATCATGCAAACAATTTGAACCATTGACCATCACAGATAAACAAAGGGTGTGTCACACGGTGGCCTTGCCATTTACATTAAAAATATCTTAAGGCAAAAGAAGAATTGTGAAAGTTCAAATATTTCACCATGCAAAAATATAATCTTCAAAAAAATCCTCTAAAAGAAACCAAATTTTTTCAAGATATCATAACTCTAAGTAATCTCAAGTTTCAACACAAGCCAAAATTTCATCTTTCAAAAATCCTCATATAAAAATAGACCTACTACCCAGGTGCCAAAATCCCTTAAGCTACTATACTCTATTATGAATCTAAATGCAATATCCTTGCCTTGTATTGGTGTTTTCATTCAAGCATCCAAATCCTATATTCTTTAAACCTTATCACTCATCAAAGTCAAAACTATCCAGTAAGTGATATCAACAGGAAAAAATTATGGGTTTAGGGTTCTAAATTTATGGGTTCTAAGGGTTTTAAAACACTTAGAATTATGTACAAGTTTAAATGTTTGACAAATTAATGTCATAAGAAATCAACTTTGATTTATGGATTTCATAACCCTTTTTCACCCCCATGTACAAGTTCATGTAATGTAATCCATCACTTTAAGTTTAATTAACAATAATATAAAATACAACATGTAGCTTTTACCCTATCCTTGGGGTTATGGTTATGTAATTAGTCGCACATGATTGTGATTTTAATGATAACATTCTACCATGCCTTGTTTTGATCATGTGTGCTTACATTTGCGGTATCCTTTGTTTCCTCCTATTTTTATTTTTTGTTATATTTGGGTTATGTGTAAACATTTCACACCTCAATTTGTTAGAGTTTCACACCCATGTCATCTCTTTGACAAATTAATAAAACTCTAAGAGAGAGAAATAGTAATTAATCTAAGTTATGATATTTCAAACATTGTCACATAAATCATCTCCAAGAGTAGGTCTAGGAGTCAACTTAGGTTTTAAAAGACAAGTATGTCAATTGTTAACTTAAGATTATCAATTTGGTTGAACTCCCAAGGATGCTTAGTAGGCAATACAAGATGAATCCATTTTAGTAAAATAATGTGTTATATTTAGTGTTTTTTTGGGCAAATTATTTCACCTTGGCTTTAAGAAAAAGGTCATTTACAAATTTTACAAAGGGTTTTTTTCCTTTGTTTTCCCTGAGCAAAATTGGCCAAATTTTCAAAAAAAATCAGCCAAAAGCCACCACATTTAGACACTAGGGATAGACTATCTAGTGACCAAACATTTAAGCACTTAGGGCAGGCTGGATCCAAGGGGAGGGCTCCATTGTTTATGATGTCCAAACAAAACTTGAACCGCTCCTTTTGGTGCATCTGACACATTAACAATCATAAAAAAATGGATTAGAAATGAAAAAGTTATAGGCCCCCAAAGTAAAGGGGGTCAAGAACTCAGAAAGACAAACCATTGAACACTACCAAAGTTGGTTTTTGAACACCCAAAACAATCCTTGTATGTTGGTATATTCCTATTAGAGTTCAAAAATAATTTGTATAATTTCAGGTGGGACTCCTATAGCATTTTAAATCATTTTAAATGAATAAGAAATAAAAAAAGTTACGAGGTTTGAAAGTAGGAGGGATCCAAAGAGAAGAAAAAAGAAAAGAAACATGTTTTGTAAGTTCAATTATTTTTTCATTATTCCTTTTCCTTTGCACTTCAAGAATTATTTCTAGAACTTGAAGTAACGCTCCCATAGCATTTTAAATCACTCAAAATGAAATACATATGATGAAGATATAAATAAATGTTCGATCAAAGGCAAGTAATTGATGTTGGGCTGATTTATCCTAAGTTCGTAGAGGTTGCCAAAAATCCCACTTTTGTGCCCAACCTCTAGCCAAATTTGGCTCATTCTTTTTATGGATGATTTACAGTCCACATGATTGACAAAATTGGGGGAAAAAAACTTTGGTTATATTGTCACTTGTAACCCATTATAATAAAAGTAAAGACAATAAACAATGGCCCTAACAAGGGTTTTTAAAAAATAATTCCTGATGTTTACAAGTTGGGTACATATGTTGGGTGGAGGAGTTGATGTTAGCAACCACTAGGATTTTTACATAAGTACAGTTGGCACCTTTGGTTATTTTGAACTAAAATTCTAGCACCCAAGAAAAAGAATTAGGTAACATAAAATGACAATAAAAAAAATTAGGATATATATTAAATGGGCTACATGGATTTTTTCATTTTAAAAAACTAATAATTCATTTCATTTTGCATCAATGTAGTTGAATTGGTGAATATGTTCAGATTTTTGTACAATATGTCAAAATGCAACAATTTGCAATTCATGATATATGCACTCTAAAATGATGTAAACAACACCTTCAAACTTACAAACAAGGCCCAAGGGATCAAACCCCAATCCTTTCAAAGCTTGCCCATTGCAAGAAATGATATTACACACTTGTGGGTTTGTAACTGATTTTTTAATTCACATAAATGAATATATATATAGCCCATTTGTGAACCCACAAGTGGTTTATTTTATTCACATAGGTGAAGGCAAAAACAATCGGTAAACAAAAAATACAAAACACAAGTCACAAAAAAATAAATCCTAAACCCTAAAAATTAACCCTAAATCCCTACTTTGAAATTGAAACCAAAATTACATTTTTATCAAAAACTTAATATAGTTCCAATTAAAATCACAACTTAGAACCAAATCACAAGTTGAATTCTGTTTTTTAAACTTTAGAAAATTGAAGGTTGATTCAACCCCGGTTCTAGACCTCAATGAAACCTTTTAGTTTTGATTCTACCTAATTCCCAAAAATTAACCTAGGTCCAAGTAAGTTCCAAGTACTCAAATTCAAAACCACATATTCCTACCCAACAATTTGAGTATTCGGCCAACATTGGTCGCAACATTATTTTTTTTCAAATGGAAAATCTAATGAAACATGACAAATGAACATAGGTGTTAACATCCAAAAATTCATCTTGTAAAAACTCACTTTTGTTACTACCGATTTTTGACTACAGACTCTCACTACCAATTTTTAATACCAATTTATTAAGAATCAAAAAGGAGTTTCGAAGTAGTTTAGATGTTTATATTTAAAACCAAAATTTTAAAGGATTAGTTTAACACCAATCAGGTTTATCTTGATTGATGTTAGTGATTAGTAGAACTTTCCAAGATTTTCTTGGAGTTACACCATTTTCTAGAAAGGAATTATAGGAGGAATCCGACGTTTTTTTTTTGTTTGTCCAACTTGACGAAATGTTCCATTTGACTAGAACCCATTGGTCATTTTGACCAATGATATCATTTTTTGTTTGATTTGATTAAATATCTCATTTAACAAGTAGTCAAACTAGTCATCATTAGTCAAATTGATCAGTCACTAATTATAATGTCCATTCGTAAGGTGGACCTTTAGTTAAAATGGACATGTTACTAATATAAAAAATTCAATTGTGCAACTTTGACAACTTGAATAACCATGATTTTGTACTAATGTGAGCATAGTTTATATCCTCACATATGTTTGTCACCATTTCCCAAGGTGTTTTTCAAGGTGTATAATGAGTTTTTGTCTTGTTTCAATATGTTTCAAGATTGATGTTTCTTGGAATTCTTAGTTTCTTGGGGGCAATTGTTCGAAGGAGTTCCTTAAGGAACTCCTTCAAAGAGGTTTCCTTGGGATTCCATGAGGTTTATAGTTCCTTTGAGGTAGTCTCGAGGAGGAAGGTTTCCCCAAGGAGAAGGGTTTTCCCTGAGGAGGAGGGATTTTCTAAGGAAGAAAGTTTTCTAGGGAGAAATCTTTTCTTGGGGAGGAAAGTTTTATGGGGAAGAGGGTTTCTCCAAAAAAAAATATTTTCCCCAGGAGGAAAATTTCTAAGGAGAAAGTTTTTCCTGGGGAGGAGAGTTTATTTGGGTAGAAGGGTTTTCCCTGGGAGGAGGGTTTTCCCTAAGGAACTCCATGGATTAGGTTTCCTTGGGGAAGTTGTGGCGATTGTGGATTGTTTTTTTGGGGATATGGATTTGTTTCTAAGGAATTTATTTATATGTTTCAATATGTTTATGTTGTATGGGATGGGGACTAAGACGAGTGACAAGTAGGTCAATTATTCACATGAACTTGCACAAATCAAACAAGTTGGTTAGTGCATAATTGGAGCACTTTTGGTGCACGGACGAACCACAAGCAAACACAGACTCACAAGACTCACCACGGCTCGAACTTGGGGGAAGCCACCACCTTCCCACTTATAGTATTATTTGTGTTTGGTCACATGCCCTACACCCAAATGTCATTTTGTCCCAAGACTCCCAAGTTGGGAATCTTGAAATTCCCGAAATGGGGACTTCCGCGACTTTGGAGGCCCATAACTTTTTGTGTAGACCTTCGATTGAAATGAGGTCTAAAGCAAAGTTGTAGCCCGTGTTAAGAGTTTTTTCCAACGAAATGCGGCACGCCATTTGCACGAAAGTAAATTAGGGTGATTTCTAACTTTTAGTGGTCGGGAGTTAAATTGGTAGTTTGATTCCCAACCCTTCATTTGGTCATAACTTATGTTTCGAGCTCAATTTAGACATCTACTTTTCAAAAATTTCTAATGGTATAAAGAACTCTTTAATCCAATGAGTTTTGACCCCTACAATTGCCCTCTAAAAATTCAAAAGTCCATCAAGAGCCCACTTGAGAGTGTGTGCGTTCATTCCTTCACACTTTTCTACACTCCTAGGAGCATGAAATGTGACTTTCAAGCTTCACTCTTGGCTCGCACCTTTGCAAGCCCTTGCTTTGGTCATGAGCCCAAGGTTGGGGTTGGAACAGTACCCTACATTTAGCACTGAGGGTAGGAGAGGGGAACTTGATAAGAAACATAAACATCATGAAAACATGCAAATAAAACAAAAGAATAACATAGACCTATACAAAACATGCTTGAGCGCCTCTTTCCTTCTAGGTTGTTGCTCCCATGACTTGTTTTTACAGATTCCATTTTTTGGTTTGAACTTTCGAAATAAATAAGTCTCCCAAAGAGATTGCCTCCACTCTTGAATGTAGGACAAGAGGGAAGGGACATTTGAGAAATCTCACACAGTCAGGGTTAGGTCTGAAACAATAGATGCATGTAAGGCAAAGGCTTTAACTTCCAACTGCAAAAAACAACTCCTATAATTAACAAAACACATTGTAGTTTCAAATGGATAATGAAGATAAGAATGTTTAATCAAAATGCTTGCCAAACCTAGTGCCAAAATATGGCCTTGTGTAGCCATCTATTGAATTGAATATCTGAGAAGCCTTGATTGGGAAATTTTTTCGACTTTTTCAAGACATTAGATTCATTCCATTGCTTGAACTAGGTGAGCTTTTGGTTCGAAGACACACACAAGTAAGCCATCATTTACAGCTTCTTTGTGAGCATTTCAGGTTCAAAATTCATATTGTAATGAGTTTGGATCTCCTTCAAAAAATCGAGACCTAGTGTAGGATCACACATAGAGAGATGCTTGCAAAACACAAAGTAATGGTTTTTGTGGACTTGTTCCATAGTACTCTCCATTTGTTTTTGAAACTCGACAATGGACCTTTTTCCATTAGTAGGAATATTTTCATAATAGATCTTCACTACCACATTCATCATTGTAGATATTTTGCACTTCAAGAAGGACAAGAAGTGAGAATAATTATGAAACTTCTTGAGTGGAATCTTGCTAATAGAATAAATTTGGAAGAAATCATGGACAAGATTGGGCTTGACATAATCAAATTCCATAGACTTGTTTACCAAAAGGGGGAGTGAGTTCCTTGAAAAACCAGAAACTATATTTAAAACACAAATCTGGTGGAGGTTATTAAAGGTTTAGTGACTTACTTATTAAGATCTATCATGGCTATGAGTAGCTTCACAAGGCCATGTGATGTATCCATCATTATGGAATCAACCAAGATGTGCCAAGACACCTTGTCATTGTGAACACATTAGATATATGGCATCCAAGCCTATAGCTTGTGATTGCCATCCCAAACAAAAAAATCTAGTGAGAGACAGATTACAAATTAGGATCCTACAAGAGAAAACTTTCAAACCTTTCGTTTTCTGATCTCCAATGGGCATTCCAGCCCGCTTGGTATGTTTCGAAAAACTCTTCCTCTTTTTTCTAATTCAATGGAAACACATAGAAAACCTTGTCACCCTCTTTGTAACTAGTTAAAAAGCTTGTTCCATCTTAAGCACATCAATTTTAAGAGCAAAATGCATTATTGGCATTGAAATCAATCTATAAACAAGATATTCATTCTCGCCAATTGCGCTTGGGAAACATCTTGTGTTTTCCCAAGATCTTTGTGTTGTTAAACTTGTCCTTTTGCACGGCCTAGATTATCTTGTCGAAGAACATGGTTTCAACTGATTGAATTGTAGAAAAAAACTATGAGTCCTATAGAAGAAAGATAGAACAATTAAAAAAGACCATTGATTGTGAAGAAATTGAAAACAAAACTAGATACAAACTTGGATAGTTTGGATATTACTGAGTCTGATTGGTGTCACTACCAAGCACAGTTGAATCAACATTAAACCAAAATTAGGTACCTCAAGCATAATTAAAAACCAAGGTTTCTATAACTTGAAAATTTCAAGATCTTGCCAAGATATTCGTTTTCAAAGCTTAGCGATTGACACACCCCTGAGCTCCTTAATGGACTCAAATGTGAGTCCAAATTGAAAACAATGGAAGAGTAAGGAGTCGGGGCACGTTCTTTGGCTCGCAACACTTTAAGGGGTAGAGGGGCATGCTAGAGCTTCGGGATGGGACTAGGAAGAGTGATGAGCATCAACTATTCACACGGAACCTGCACAAAACCAACACAAGGTGGTTAGTGCATAATTGGAGCACTTTTGGTGTTAGGATGAGCCACAGGCAAATTCGGATTCACAAGACTCACCACGGCCCAGACTTGGGGGAAGCCACCACCTTTCCCCTTATAGTATACTCTATGCTTTTCCACGAGGCCCACATTCAAATGGCTTTTTGTCCCGGGACTCCCAAGTGGAAGTCCCGAAATTGCCAAAGTCGCACTACTAGAAATTTTGTTTTTTGCAACTTGTCTTATGCAACTAAAAAATCTCACATGCAACTATTTTGGAGTTGCATGCAACACGTGCAGTTGCATGCGACATTTTTTAGTTGCATAAGACAAGTTACAAAAGACAAAATTTCTATTAGTGTCGGGACTCCCACAACTTTGGGGCCCCATAACTTTATGTGCAGACCTCCGATCAAGATGAAGTCTGAAGCAAAGTTGTAGCCTTGGTTGAGAGCTTTTCAACGGTATGTGGCACACCACCTATACGCAAGGAAATTGGGTCGATTCCTGACTTTTAGTGGTCGGGAATCAAATTGGCAATTTGACTCCCATACTTTCTTTTAGCCATAACTTGTGTTTTAGATGTCTAAATGGGTGATGCGAGCCCATTTTAGAAAGCTTATCACCATCATTGAGCCGTTATCAAATTTCGATGATGGTTGCAAGGTAAAATTTAAAAACCCAAACTTGGGCTCAGGTCCTTTTACGACCCAAGCCCAAGTTTAGGTTCCTAAAGCTCATCAGAGACTCGATTTCTTTAATCCAAAGAAAAGGAAAGAGAGGGAGGATTCACATGTTGGTGAAACTTTTGTGGTTTGTGACGGATAGAGAAGGACAGACCCTGGTACTAATGTTGTAACGATGAAGTTCATCCGTGTGAGTCTCTGTTTGAGATAGTAATCAATGCCAAGTAGGAGGTTCTCTCTAGTCCTTGAACTTTGTGCATCTTCTTCCTCCTCCTACAAACACAAGTGCACAATAAGAATGTTCTCTTCTAAATCACACTCCTTTTGTGCATGTCAAAACCTTAAAAGCTACATAAAACCTTGGAATTATTTATTGACTATTGGTAGCTAGTAAATCTCATATTCTCCTTTTTCAGTTCTTCTTCCCCCGAGCTTTTTTGTGTCATTTGTTGATGAAAAAGAAACAAGAGTTCATAATTTTCTAAATGAATGTTGCTAAACCTTGATTCAAAACGAAGACATTAATTTTTTTTTACTTTCTTTTTGTTGTCAAATCCATATTTTTATTGTTCTCATGGATTTCATGATTATTTCATCACTTGCCTTTTGCATTATGGAGAGACCAAGTTGTTCTTCTCAAGCCCAAGATTTTGTTTCTTGCATAATATTATTACTGAACTTGAAAAACAAATTGTCCTACGATATTAACAATTTCACAAATAAAGTTTGTTTGAAACCTTGAAATTTTCTTTTGGGTTTTAGGTCTCACTTGAATTATTGGAATCCTCTTTGGGCATCCCCCAATCTCTCACTTCCCCATTGCAACATTTCTATGTTGACCTTTCATGTGCATCTAGTTATGTCTTCGTTGCTTTTGGCCTTTTTAAAAAACTTGCTTCAAACCTATGATAGCTTTCTACATTTGGGGAACAATTCTGTCTTTTGTTTCTATAATATATTTATAGTCTCATGTACTCCATAGATAAGATGTTAGGGTTTCACTTCTAGTAGTCTTAACTTTTGTAGTGCTGCATAATCTTATAATAGGTGAAAAAATGGCTTTACCTTGTCACCAGTGTGCATATTTTTTTGGCATGGCCTTGGCATGGCCTTGGCATGTTTTTGTTACACTAATAACAACAATTTCAAGATTTGTTTATTTCAATACCCTATTTGGTTCCATCTTTCATCATAAGTGGTGTTACAATGTACCTCTTTCCATACATGGAATTATTTAACAACAACATCAAGTATTGTATTAAGCTCTCATATGTAATTCCCATTAACTTACCCACTTGGATTGTGCATACAATTAGGGAAATCAGATATGGAATACAAATTCCAACCATGTCTGTCACTTTTTATTATTTTGATATGTTATGATTTGGGTGCCCTATTGTATTTTGTCATTCAATATTCCTTCACCCCAAAAGCTCAGTATTTTTTGAGGTTCCATCCACCCATTTTAGTGTTTGATGGTTTCAAATTTCATGTCTAATCGTCAGATTATGTCGATAATGGTTCATAGAGTGTCTTTTAATTATTTCTTGTGGCATCTTTTGTCCTCTTCACATCTCATCCCGCCAAAATCATACTAATAAGGTGGTAGACAATTTTCCTAATTTATTTTTGGATTTAGCTTGTGTAAAACATTATTAATTTAACCTATATTCGATTTATCAATTACTCTATTTATAGTCTTCGATTTAATTATTGTATACTACTTATTACATTATTCCTATTACCCTTTGCCCTATGCATCATTTTCCTATTGCATTTACGCCCGTTATAAATATAGTTAGTTGAGTTCATGCTTTCCTTATAGCCAATTTTGTAGGATTGTTCTTTTTTCTTAATGTCCTTTTGTTATTTCCTCCCACATTTTTTTCATGGCAGTACATCCTTTTTTTGTTCATTGCTATTCTCAAAACTTCATGCTTGATATTAATGTACCTGATGTTTGAACAAATCAATATTGATTTTAGGATTTCATTTCTAAATGGCTATGAACAATTTTTTTATCTTTTTCATTTTTCTATTAGAATCCAATTCATTTTTATAGTTACATTAATGAAAACTAGCCTTTGGAAATAACTTGTTTAGGTTCTTGAAGATTAGAAATAAGGATGTCGCAACCCTAGCTTTGGGCTCGTGACCAAGGCTAAGGGGGTTGCAAGGTTGCAGGCCAAGAGGAAGGAAGCCCGAGAGTCAAGGCAAAGGCATTGCAAGAGTGCGGGCCAAGAGGAAGCCCGGGAGTTAAGGCAGGAGGAAGCTTGGGAGTCACATCACATACCGGGAGTGTTAGAAAGTGTGAGGGAGTATGAGGGAGTGAACCCTCACACTCCCAAGGCAACTCCCACTTGGGGAGATGGAGTCTCGGTGGACTCCCGAAACTTCAGAGAGCGATTGCAGGGGTCAAAACTCAATGGCTTGTGGTGTTTTTTATATCATTGGAAAGCTCTTGGAACGTAGATGTCTAAAATGGGCTCGCATTGCTCGTTTGGACATCTGAAACACAAGTTATGGCCAAAAGAAGGGCCGGGAGTCAAACTGCCAGTTTGACTCCCGACCACAAAAAGTCAAGAATCGACCCACAAAAAGTCAAGAATCGACCTCTTCCCGATGTCCGATTCGAGAGTGCGACACGGCGTTGGAAAGCTCTCGAAGAGAGCTACAACTTTTCTTCAGACCGCATCGCGATCCAAGGTCTGATAGAAAAGTTATGGGGCTCCAAAGTCGCGGGAGTCCCATTTGGCGCGATTTCGGGACTCTCACTCGGGAGTCCCGGGAAAAATAGCCATTTGGATGTAGCCTTCGTGGAGAGCTGCAGAGTATACTATAAGGGGGAAGGTGGTGGCTTCCCCTAAGTCCGAGCCGTGGTGAGTCTTGTGTGTCCGTGTTGCCCGTGGCTCGTCCTAGCACCAAGGGTGCTCCAACTATGCACTAATCACTTTGTGTGGGTTGTGTGCAGGCCCGTGTGAGTAAGTGAAGCTTGTCAACTCTTCCTAGTCCCATCCCGAAGCTCCAACACGCCCCTCTACCCCTCAAAGTGTTGTGAGCTAGGGAGCGTGCTCCGACTCCTCTTTACTCCGCTGCTTTATACTTGGGTTCACATTTGAGCCCTTTAAGGAGTTGGGAGTGCGTCATTTGGTATCAGAGCTCTGGGAGAGCTCGATCCACTTATTGGGGAGTTCCAATGGCACTAAAAAAGTCTTGCAAGGTAGTCCAAGAAACCATGGTGGAAAGACCCACCCAAGACCCGGATGTTCCAACCCAAGACTCGAATGTTCCACCCCAAACTGATGCATTCCCAAACTCTTGAAAAGACTCAAATGTAAGTCCCAAGGTGAAAACAACGGAAAAAGGAGGAGTTGGGGCACTCTCCCTAGTTCATAACACTTCAGGGGTAAGAAGGGCATGCTAGAACTTTAGGATGGGGACTAGAAGGAGTGACAGCAGGTCACTTATTCATATGGATTTGCATAAACCAAATAGTAAGTTGGTTAATGCATAATTGAAACACTTTTGATGTAGAAATTAGTCATGGGCATACATGGACTCACAAGATTCACCACGGCCCAGACTTGAAGGAAGCCACCACTTTCCCCCATATAGTATTATCTGTGATTGGCCACGGGGTTACACCTAAATGTCATTTTTCCTGGGATTCCCAAGTCAAAAGTCCCAAAATTCCCAAAATTGGGTCTCTTGCCATTGTGAAGGCCCATAACTTCTGCAAACCTTCGATTAAGGTGAGGTTTAAACTAAAGTTTTAGTCCTCGTTGAGAGCTTTCCAATGACATGTGACACGCCACTTGCATGCACGTACATAATTCAAGGCGATTGTGACGCACTCCCAAGTCCCCTGCTAGACCCACTTGAGGGTCCAAGTACGTTGAATTGCGGAAAGTTGGGACTTGAGGGCCGTTCCCGACTTCCAGCACCAAAAAGGGGTAGAGGGGCGTGCTAGAAGTCCCGGGATTAGACTAGGAAGAGGGACAAGTATTATCTCACTCGAATCTACATCTAAAACCAATCACAAGAGGGTTAGTACACATTCGGGAACACCTTTGGGTGTTGGGACAAGTCACGGGCACTTGGACTCACTTGATTCACCATAGCCCAGACTTGGGGGAAGCCATCACCTTCCCCCATATAGTATTATCTGTAGCTCTTCGCCGAGGCTACATCCGAATGACACTTTTTCCCGGGATTCCCAAGGAGGAGTCTCGAAATTGTCCTGGGTTGGAGTCCTGGGACTTTGGGAGCTCATATCTCCTGGTTCCGACCTCTGATTGGAGTGAGGTCTAAACCAAAGTTGTAGCTCTCCTCAAGAGCTTTTCAACGCCATGTCGTACTCCTTCAGCAGACGTCGGGAAGAGGTTGATTCCCGACTTTTAATGGTCGGGAGTCAAACTGCCAGTTTGACTCCCGACCCTTCTTTTGCCCATAACTTGGGCTTCAGATGTCCAAATGGCACATGCGAGGCCATTTTGGACATCTACACTTCAAGACCTTTTCATTTATTTAAAGAACATCTCAATGCGAGATGTTTTGACCCTTGAAATCGAGCTCTGATTTTTTGGGAGTCCCGGAGGACTCTAACTTCCCACTTTTGGGGGTGTGAATTTCATCCTCACGCTTATCCCAAAGTGGGGTTGCGACATCAAAAGTCCCAAAATTCCCAAAATTGGGTCTCTAGCCATTTTGAAGGCCCATAACTTCTTCTGCAAACCTTCGATTGAGGTGAGGTTTAAACCAAAGTTTTAGCCCTCGTTGAGAGCTTTCCAATGACATGTGACACGTCACTTGCATGCACGTACATAATTCAAGGCGATTTTAAACTTTTAGTGCTCGAAAGTCAAATTGACACTTTGATTCTTGACCTTTCTTTTGGCCATAACTTGTGCTGTAAATACTCAAATGGATCATGCAAGCCCATTTGAGACATTTATGTCTTAAGAAATTTTCAATGGTATAAAAAATTCTTCAATCTAATGAATTTTGACCCCTCAAATCGCTTTTTGAAAATTTGGGACTCCATAGGGACTCCCATTCCCAAATGGACAAGGACTCAAACTCTCAAAATGGGAGTCCATTTGGGAGTGTGTGGGTTCAATCCCTCACACTTTTTCGCATTCCTAGTAGTGTGAATGTGATTTTTGGGTTGCATTTTCAACCCGCACCTTTCCATGCCCTTATTTTGGTCGTGAGCCCAAGGTTAGGGTGAAGGAAGAAAATGATGTTACCAACACTCTCCCTCAAATGTTCAAACGTTTTTACATCTTTTGTTTTCATTGAATTGTTTAATTCTTCCTCAAGTGACGACTTGACAACCCTTGTTTTATTGACAAAATCACCAAAATCGATTCTTCAACTGGCTACTTGGTTATCACCGCAACCTTTTGACCCTATGGGTAGTATTCAGTCTATTATTTTTTGCCTTTGTGTGATGGTCCTACTTGGACATCTAACGAGTTGCAAAATTTGGATTATGATAAGATTCCTTTTCAAAAAGTCCAATTCTTACCGACTACATTTGATGGGGATGTCTTGTTTGAATTACCATTAATTATTCTACCTCCTCACATGCCTTTACAAATGCAAGGCATGGATAGAAAGTACGATGGGCATGTTTGGAACAAAGTGATCACAACCAATATCAAAAACAAACTGCGGTGCATACAATAAACATGTCTTGTTATACATTGTGGCTTGTTTCCCATGACAAGCAACACCTTAGTTGTTCACATGTTCCATGTTGTAATAATGGATTAGTGCAAGGTAAGGGGCAACATAACTTTGCCCAACTTTGAAACAACTTATACAACCTGTCTTGATAGATTCATTACATATTATTTTAGCTCTTCTATGACCTAACTTCCTTGCTGATCCACTAGGTAGCAAAGGCTCTAGTGCCAAATTTTCCAACCTTTCATCGTTGGGTCCAAATGCACATTGATATCAGTACCTTGTCAAGTAGCTGTTGATTTTAGGTGCAACTAGTGAACTAGGAGCTATTGATGTGCATATCTTCACACTAAACTGTGTCTCCTCACCAACTCTATTGCCTTCACCATCTACAAAGTTAAACATTTTGGACCAAGGAGTGATAACATATAAACAAGACCTACAAAAGCTGTGACCACTTGTCTCCCTCTGCACCCATTGAAGTTCATGGCAACTAAACCTACTTATAGGGGTTGCTGTAATTCAAGGTGCAAGAATGTAAAGTTAGCTCTTAGTGTTCCATCAGATTGCACAAATGTGATGTCGCCAATGGTTATAGTAAAATCCAATGCAAAGCTTCCACCTAGCAACGACTGCAAGCGACGAATTGCACAAAGATTAAATGCATTAAGTAACGTCTTAGCAAAACAAACAATTTAGCAACTCTGCAAAGCACAAAATGCCCCAAATTCTCAACATTCTCTTCTTGACTACGTGAACAAGAAGTGATGCTGCTGTGAAATTTCGAAATAATGGTAATGACGGGCTAGCGTTGTCACTATGATTTCAATTCTTCATTTGGTGAATGGATGGATGCATGGCCATAGAGGAAGATTAAAGGTTTAAAGAAGACATACATCGTAATGAATACCTACATTTTGGATGAACTTTAGGCTTGGGAAGTAGTGTGCATGCAATAAAACCACTTTCAAAATGCATGCAGGACTTTGTTCATGATATTTTCCCCGGGAAAGAGTTTCGCTGGGGAGGTAGTGTTTTGGGATGAAAGTTATCGGATGGGATATTTCCCCAGGGAGATAGTTTCCAGTTCCCCAGGGAGGTAGTCTCCCCCTGGGGTGATAGTTCCCCAGGGGAGATAGTTTCCTACTTCCTCAGGGAGGCAGTTTTCCCAGGGCAATGTGGTTGCCCCGGGGAGGTAGTTCCTTGGGATGGAAGTTTTCTCCCTAGTGGGGAGATGTTAGCGTCGGTGAGGAGTTGTGTTCCCCAAGGATGGAATGTTGCCTGGGGGGAAGCGATTTCACTGCGGGGAGAGATTTTGGACAAGGAGGGGGGTTCCCCGGGGTGGGTTTTGGGAGCTAAGGAGGAAGATCGAGGGCAGGACAGGGAAAAAACGGTCGTGGTCAGATGGCGAGGGCCGGTATGCGAGAGGTGCGGGGTCTGGTTAACCAGGTGAACCCCATGCGGGGAGTGAGGCAACAACCCTTTCAATCATTATCAGAAAGAGAGAAGTACAGAGGCAGGAGGAAACGCCACTGAATGGTGGCGTTGTCACTCCCGAAGATATTCAGATGCAACCATTCATTCCTAAAGGCAAGCTCAATTTTATCTTGAATTTCTAAGTCTTTGTCGGGCCTGGGGGCTCTGATGGCCTTCCAGGTGGCCATGCCGACTTCGACAGTGGCCACCCAGGCTTGTTGAAGAATTTTGTTGAGGGAGTAGCAGTCGTCAAAGTGCTTGCGGCACCTTTCGGACCAGAGGTAGTAGAGAATGAAGGTGTGGAGGATGTCAAGAGGCTGCATGAGGTAGGTGAAACCGCCGGTGTGGTAAGCGTGGAAGCTGGGAGGGTCGTCCTCGCGTTCGATGGAGGCCTCTCCAAGCAAGACGAATGGCCAGTTGATGGTGATGTCCTCGGGGGCCTTCCATTCCTCCCAGACTCTCCTAAAAGCCACCCAGGCGCGCTGTGCGGGAGGGCAGTCCAGGAGGCAATGCTAGGGGGACTCAGGGGTCCCGGTGTTGCATGTGTTGTAGGTGGGAGGGATTCCCATCACCTGCAACCAAGTCCCAGTCGGGAGACCCTGATTGAGGGTTAGCCAGATCAGGGTGCCAACTTTCCTAGGACGGGCGTTGTGCCAAATCCTGGCGACCACCTGAGAGGTGGTGGAGTTCCTGAGGTTGAGGTCATTGATGAACTTGATGATTCCAGGTGAGTGAGAGGGCCCCTTGACGTTTTTGTAGCCCCTTTTGGCAGTGTAACCAAAGAAGGGCGCGTTGTCGAGCAGGTATATTTCTTTCCAGTGCCATTCCCCTGGATCCCAGGGGAGGTTCTAGATAAAGCCTGATTCAAAGATCCAAAATGTTGTGTTCTTCTGGTTGGCAGAGGGAAGGTCTCTGGCAACTTTGAGAGAGGCGCCGTGCCTTTCTTGCGAAAGAACTTTAACCGAGGAGAGGTTATGGTGGAGAAGGGAGTGGATCTAGTAGCTCGTGGCCCGAAGCTGGCCATTGGCAGAAGTTTTCCTAAATTCCAGCGCCAGGACCTTGTCGGGAAGCGAGTCCATAACGTAGTAGACCCATTCCAGCAGCTCACCCGATCGAGGGGCAGAGTTGCTGACCCAGTCGCCTGGTTGAGCCCAGGGGCTGAAGGAGTCGGGTCGCCTGGGAATGCTCTCTAAAATAATGTCTTTGGAGGCTCTGTTGGAAACATGAAAATGCATTCCCAAGTCAGATAGGTTCTTCCATTCTTGCACCTCCCGGTTCCAGAGGTCTCTGATTTTGGTGTGCTTGGAGCACGCGAAAGCACAACCTTCGCTCTAGCCATTCACTCCGAGAGGCAGACCTCTTGAGTTGGTGAGGGATGGGTTCCCGAAGAGAGGCTGCCTGAGCAATTTCGCCCTGTTTGCCGGGTCTTCCTTGGTCAGACCTGGTCGCACATTGATCCATGCCCCGAGGATGCTCTTCCACATGGAGCAGGGCGTCCTCTTGAGCTTGGGTGCGACAAAGATCCAGTTTATTTTTGGAATGTCGGGTCCTTTGCCATGGACTGGGAGCTTGGTCTGATCAGCGTGATGTTTGATTAGCTCTTTCCAAGGTTCCCCGCCTGGGGCTAGGCCCCGCACCAGCAGCTTCGCGAGGAGTGCCTCCAATTGGGTTTTGGGGTCGATTATGCCCAGCCCCCCTTTGGCGATGGGTAAGGTGAGGGTGTCCCATTTCACCTTAGCCTGGGAAGGCACAACTTTGCCCCCCCAAATAAAGTTCCTTACCACCCCACGTACCTGGCTGCACATCCTAGGATTTGGGTTCCAAGATGCGGCCAGGTACCACATTGATGCCAGAAAAACTTGGTTGGCTACAAGTATCCTTCCCGCGAGTGAAAGGTTAATGTGGCTCCAGTTGATCAATTTCCTTTTCAAAGCCGTCATCATTTTATCAAAATTTGCCTCTGTTAGGAGGCAAAAGCCAACATGGACCCCTAGGTATCTGACGCCCTCACCTTCGAAAATCCACTTGAGGCCAACCTCCTGGCCCCAAGTCCAAGTGCGTTTTCTCCTGTTCGCCCATATGGTAGCGGATTTGTTCTAGTTTACCTTGGCGCCGGATGCTATACAAAACGTTTCCAGAACTCCCTGGGCCCTGTCCAGGTTGGCCTAGTCTCCCTTAAGATATAGGGCTATATCATCGGCGAAGGTCTGGTCCTTGAATCTGCCCCCTCTAGGTAGGTTCAGTCCTTCTACATCATACCTGGGGTCTTCTAGCATGTGCCCCAAGACGTCAGTTGCTAAGATGAAAAGATAAGGCGCCAAGGGGCACCCCTGGCGGACAGATCGGGCTAGCTGGAATACTAGCCTCGCCTTTCCGTTGATCCTAATCACGGAGGTGGCATGAAGGTACAAGGTGCGGACCCACCGCACCCAGATGCTGCTGAAGCCGAGCTTGGACAGGGCTGTGAACAAGAAGTTCCACTCTATCCTATCGAAAGCTTTTTCGAAATCCAATAGGAGGAGGACCAGCTCTTGGTTGCTCTCCACGGCCCAGTCCAAGGAGTCCTGGGCTATGAAGACATTGTCAAGAATATTCCTGCCCTCTACGAAGCCAGTTTGATTCGGCCTGATAACACCTAGGAGGAAGGCTTGTAGCCTTCTAGCGAGGGTTTTGGCCAGAATTTTATAAACATTCCCCAGGAGAGTGATCGGCCTTCAATTCCTGAGTTTGGAGCGGTTTCCCGTTTTGGGAATTAGGGTGATAAGCCCCCTGTTGATGTGATTCGAGGCCTCTCCAGAGGCCATCATGGCCGTGTAAGCTTTGAACAGCGTGGGCGCCACTTCAGAGGCGCAAGCCTGGAAGAACTCAATAGGAATCCAGTCGTGTCCGGGCGCTTTGCCTTTGGGTAGCGCTTGGATCGCTTTGTGAATCTCTTCCAAGGTAAGATTCTGGGTGAGTGCCTTGTTCACATCAGCTATGGCCCTCACCGATACGCTCTCCCAACACCAATCCTGGGCGTCCTGAGTGCCCGAGAGATGTGCTTCCGAGGAGTAAAGATTGGAGTAGAATTCAGTGACATGATGGGAGAGATCAGATTGGCCTCTGATTGTGCCGCTCTTTGTTTCTAACTCTCTCAGCAGAGTTTTTTTTCTGACTTAGTTTGTGGAAGTCAAAAAAATTCTTTGAGCAAGTATCGCCGTACCTGAACCAGTTCGCAAAAGATAGATGCTGGTTGCGCGACACTTGGTTTTGGTATACCTCTGCCAACTTCGCCTGGGAGTCGGACAGGATGTCCCTTACTCCTTCATTAGTCGGATCGCCCTGTAGCTGAACCTCCGCCAGCTTGATCTTTTCAGTGTGAGATATGATTATGGCACCTTTCAGGCGTCTTTTTGCCTTTGCCAGGCGGTTGTTGCAGATCATTACCCTTTTTATGGCTGCTTCAATCCAGTATGCCCAGCCCTGGTCGCTGGGTGGGGTCAGTGAGTCTCCGGCCCAGGCTTGGAGTAGGGCTGCCTTGCTCTTTTCTTCCTCCAACAAGGAAGTGTCGAAGTAGCGCGATGGCTTGTCGGTGCTGGTTGCCTGCCCCCAAATGGAGATGATGAGGGGTGGGTGATTGTGATTGTGGACTCGATTCTCCCCCCCCTGGAGTCGAAGTCTTGAGATACCATAAATTTGTTTATTCTAGAAATCCCAGAGTTGGCTCCGAGTCTCCCGTTATTGAAGGTGAATGCCTTCTTGGACATCTTCCTAAAATTGTCTGAGCACTAGGCATCGGTCAGACCGTACTGAAGGGTCATGTGATGCCAGGAGGGCGCCTCCTTCCTGTGCATCTGCCTTTTGCCGGCAATGCCCCTGCGGGAGGTTTCCTCCTGATGGTTGAAGTCTCCCTCGATTATGGTGTTGTCGGAATCGAGCTCAACTCTGCTTATGGTTTTCCATAGGAGGGCTCGGTTTCTCGAGGTCTGGGCAGCATACACGTTTACAATAGTGAGCGTGCCACTGCCAGCCGCTTGCAATTTGATAAACTGGGCTCTTCCCTCCATCAGAATTCCGTTATCCACCACCAGAGGGGTGGTCTTTCTGTCTACAAGGATGGTGGTACCAGCGCTCATTCTTTCAGAGGGGCCCATCGGTATTCCTGGGTTCCAGAAGGCGCCCCCCTTCCAGTACTCTAAGCCTTTCCCTGTGCTCCTCGTGGCCTCTATACCCAAGTGGTGTTCCTGGATGAGGAGAATTTGAGGGGGGGAGGGAAGAGAAGCTAACCAGATTTTGATCGCCTTTGGTTTTGGCGATTTGCTCCCCAAACCTCTGACGTTGAGGGATGTCAGGGTGAGAGTTTTTTCAAACATGAACGCACTAATCCTGGGCGGCTGGAGAGCCGATCGATCCCGTGTTTGCCATCATTGTTCGGCCTGCTTTCTCCTGATCCACTCCCTGGACTATTTGTCCGACTTCAAAGTTGAGGGAGGTGACCACCCGCTGGGGCTCCAGTTTGAAGAGGTCCAGCTTAGTGAACCTTTTCTTCCTGATAGTTTGAGGAGACGCCAGTTGGCTGGTAGACTCGCTTTTGCGTGCTTGACGATCTGTGCTCACGAGGCCGAACTTCAGCAGGAGGTTGTGAGCCGGGCCCGAGAACTCACTGTCATTGTTCATACCTGTCAGGGAATCGGACAACCTCCAATGGAAGTGTTTCTTATTCTGCACACTGATGGCGTTGGAGTTAGTACTAATGTGTGCGAGAATTGTACATTCCCACCCTCCTCTAGTCCGGTCCTCCTGCCAATTCCATTCTAAGGAGAGGCAGTCCTTGAGATTGAGACTGTACCTGAGGATCTTATCCTCGAGCTTGGATTCGATGCTTTGGGTGATGTTTGCAAGTGCTGTTGCATGGGTCCATTCTTCCTCGGATGAGCTCGTGATCCTGATGCTTAGCGGGAGGCCTGGTAGGGCGTTGTTTCTAGCGTAGATCAGAATCTCCTTCTGGGCGTTTTTTTCCCTTGACATGACCGGCCAGATTCTTGTTCTGGCGTGTTCTTGCCTTGGTGGAGACGAGATTCCTAGTGAGGTGAAGTAGGAGCAGTGCACGTCTGAGTGCGTACGCTTCCTTCTTCCCCCTAGAGTGACATCATGGTTCGAGGTGAGGGTTGTGGACTGAGATAGGACCTGTCTCAGAGCGACGATCTTAGGGGTGTGCTTTTTCCTTCCCTGAAAAGTCCATCCCTCCCTCATCTCCTCAAGATTATCCATTGCGTCTTCAGCTTCTGGGTTGTTCGCCTCCAGGGCCGCGAAAGGGTTGGTGCTTGTAGCCTGGTTGCTATCAGCGTTCCAGAAACCAAAATTGAGCATTGCCTTGGTCTTGTGGAAGTTTTCTAGGTGCTTGTTGTGCATTTGGCTGGGACTGTCGGGCTTGAGCTCTGGAATGCTTGCCTGCTCTATCATATCGTGATCCGCTTCCGAGCTTCCTAGTGCTCCAGCCTAGTTGGAGCTTCTGGGTTGAGAGTCAGTTCTGAGGAGCTTGTTTGAGCAATTGCCAATGGTTGGATTAGTGGGATGCCCTATTTGCCTAAGAGTTTCTAAGTTCTCCGGGTTCCTCCTGGTGCGCGTTTGAGTGCTCCTGGCTTTTTGAGGTCGTGAGGGCCTACCCCCCTAGTCTTGCTTTGGTTGGGGAGCTCCTCCTTCCGATTGCTTTCCGTCTGGCACGTTTGTGGAGAGGGGTCCGATGGGTGGAGTCACCCCTTCCCAAGGTTTGCTTCTGTTGGTGGTGTAGGATCAGGCGTGGTGACCGAATCGCCTGCATTTTTTGCACTGATTCGAAAGACCGGAATACAAAATTCTCTGTGCTATCATGTCGTTGGTCTTGGCTCCTTCCACCATTGATGGAATTCGGATGTACCTCGGGAGCTTGGAGATATCCTTCAGCTCGATCGTAATCATGGGCCCTGCGGGCCTTTTGATGTAAGAATCTGTTGCTTCGATTTCAAGCACCTCCCTGATCTTGCTGGCCATGATGGTCAGTGCTCTGGTGTTCCAAAATTGCTCATGCAAGTTGGGGAATTGCACCTTGATTGCATGAGTGAGTTGAGCCTTTGCTCCCTGAGAGCTTGCGTCGAAGTTCGGAATATATCGCGAGAAGGAGAGGCACAAGCCACTCCAGTCCACAGTCGTTAGACGTCTGGTGGCTTTGGCTCCCTCCTCGTCTTCAAACAAGATCTCGAAATATCCTCTTGTGAAGAGAGCGATCGAGACAAGAGGAGCCGGGAGATGTAATTTGAGGCAATCAAGCAACGTTTTGAAGGTTGCTCTACCCCCTAGAGTTTTACCAATTACGGTTCTTCTTGCCTTCTTGGCCGCGTTTTCTTGCATCGTGAACACCAATTCCTTTGGAAAATCCGCCTCGATTTCCAAGTTATAATCGACTGGCGATGGGCCTTGGGATGCTTCCCCGTCTGGGGAAGCAACACCTGTCCCGCTGCTTGGTTGCGCGATCAGAGTTTGGAGGGAGGAGGTCGTCACTGAGTTGATCGAGTTCTTGCGTTGCGTGTCTTTCATCCTCAATGCTTTTGCCTTGGTGGCGGAGAGGTCTTCCCTCTCCGACTGCCTGGCTGACGCACTCCCAACTCCTCAAGGGACTCAAATGTGAGCCCAAGTAGAAAGCAGCGGAATAAGGAGGAGTCGGAGCACGCTCCCTAGCTCACAACCCTTTGAAGAGTAGAGGGGCGGGTTGGAGCTCCGGGATGGGACTAGGAAGAGTTGACAAGCTTTAGTCACTCACACGGGCTTGCACACAACCCACACAAAGTGGTTAGTGCAAAGTTGGAGCACCCTTGGTGCTAGGACGAGCCACGGGCAACACGGACACACAAGACTCACCACGGCCCGGACTTGGGGGAAGCCACCACCTT
>Ga0116227_10001058_pt1 | contig 59308 bp, 41 predicted proteins | sample S1TSphgellanicum_FD_89693 | JGI IMG/M metagenome (GOLD analysis project Ga0116227, IMG submission 89693) | Host-associated microbial communities from peat moss isolated from Minnesota, USA - S1T2_Fb - Sphagnum magellanicum MG | ecosystem: Host-associated > Plants > Peat moss > Unclassified... | reverse complement strand
TATTGTGTCCCTTCAGGTCCTTTTCCTTTGAACAGGCATTCTCTTGAACGTAGTCATTCGTTCTCTTAACTGCTCCTTCCAAGAAATTATCATCTTTTTTTTTTTTTTTTTTTTTTTTCCTAAAAAAAAAAAAAAAGAAAACTATAACAATTACAAAAAAAAAAAAAAAAAAAAACCAAAATGACCCAACAGAGCAGCACCCATTTGCAACTCTGCCTTGTAACTCTAAATAGGTGTATGAAATCTGTATCCTCCTCTTAGCTCTAGATATGGATTTTCTCCCTCCCTTTTTTTTCCTGTGAAATCCTTGCAACCCAACATCCTCAAAAGACTCAAATAGCACATACCTTACATTGATGTTCCTTGGCAAAGATGGGGAACAAAACTTCTTGTTCCTCAACTACTGCTGCTCTTGCTGCTGCTTCTTCTTCTGAATGTCAGTTCCTCAGACTGCTGTAAGTGCCGTTTCATTTGCATTTCGGCTGCAAAAAATTGTGTAAACCTTTGGAAACCACAACAACAAATTCCATTGCAAAACTCTAACAAGTGATCAAACAACTATCAATAACTATAATCTGCAAGTCCAGCAACCATTTCAACACTTGGTACTGAAAAGTTTCGCTGAATCATGAGAACCCAAAAGGCAGATTCCACTCTTACAACAGTAGTGACGACCAAAACCATCAAGCATTTCCAGAAAAAAAGAAAAAAGGAAACCCCACCGTTCTGTGATTGCATCAACAAACCCCAAATCAAGAAATCAACCACCCACTACCGCAAATTTTGCCCAAAAAGTATAATAGTGACAAAAATAGTATACCAAAATCTGGTTACCACCATCACTTCAAACCCATGAATCCAGAGACAAATTTGGCTGAATTTTCTTCTGGATGATTTGCCTCTTTGGCCACAACACAAAATTGAAGGAAAAAACAAAAAACCAGGGGTGTGTCACATTGTGGCCTTGCCATTCACATTAAAAAGTATCTAAAGGCAAAAGAAGAATTCTGAAAACTCAAATATTTCACCATCCATGCAAAAATATACCTCATCTTCAAAAAATCCTCTAAAAGAAACCAAAATCTTTCAAGATATTATAACTCTATAATTAATCTCAAGTTTCAACACAAGCCAAAATATCATCTTTCAAAAATCCTCACATAAAAATAGACCTAATATTATTATTTAGGGTCAAAATACCTGAAGCTACTATACTCTATAAATGAATCTAAACACAATATCCTTGCCTGCCATCTAAACACAATAAAAACACAGGGTATCAAATAACAAAAGATTTGAGATTTCTGAAACATACATGCCTGTTATCAATTTGGCTGTCAAAGTAATACCCTGGTTACCAATTACCTCAGTTTTAAAAAACTCAATGATACTAACCTGTTGTGCATAAGGGTTGGTTGGAAAATGCCCATCTTGAGAACCGCCTGATATATTGCTCAAGTTTTAGGTTTAAGGGTTTAGGTTCCTTTAATGTTATAACCGCTCTTCTCTTTGAAAATCAGAGAACCAGTTCTAATATATAACCTAACTGCCATCGTGCAAAAGATAGAAAAATATTGAAAGAACCGACAAGGAACCATCGGGTTTCTGGTCGGTTCTCTCATGAAAATTTAGAGGCATATCAACTTAGGAAATGCTAGAATTTGAGCTTGATTTAAGAATCGTAATAGTCAGTCAGTTTCGGTTATTTCAAAATCAGAGAATCACTGGTGTTGATTATTTCAAAATTAAAGAACCTTAGGCTCCGGTTATTTTAGAAACATCAAAGAATCAATAATTTTGATGGAAAATTTGACGAAATATTGATAGTGATGAAGACAATTTTTTAAAAAATTCATCAAAATTGAAAACTATCGTCGTATTCCAAACCAATTTAATTGATTAGGTTTATATACCAAAAGCAATGCTTTTTTTTTGGTTTGATCACCGATTTGAAGTTTGATGGGTTATCAAACCAATTCTTTGATTGAAGTTGGAAAATTTTAACACTTTAATGCAAGTGTCATTATGTTTAAAGTGTGGAACCACTTGAAAATTTGAAAGCATATTAGAGCATCTCCAACGGGCTCAGTATGTGACTCCAGATAGTAAAATTTATTATGAAAAAGTCAAAATGTCCCGGTTTAGCTCAGGAACTGGGATTTTCTGTACCAAATTGGTGCAGCTTGCCGTGGCTGAAAAGGGCACAACACAGTTGTGCACCTCCAAAAAAGAGTGCAAAAAATTGGACCTAACTGCAGCTCAGTATTTCTGATTGGTCGATCATAATGATTGGTCCAGGTGGTTTGCTATTAGTAGTCCCCACATATATGCAGTTCCAGTTACACTTTTATCGGTGGGGTTGGGCAAAAAAAAAAGAGCTAAACTTAGACATTTAATTTATTATCCAGAGTGACATACTGAACACCAGATTTCAGATTATTTGTAAATCCATCAAAATACTCCACTAATCCTTGCAAACCCATTACAATTATAAACCACCAAAGTTGCAAAATTAAATCTAATCACACTACTTTGTAGAACATTGTAAAACCGTAGGTATACACAAATTTATGAACTAATGAATTTCATTGGGGGAGTTCTCAAAATAAGTGCACCCCTTGAGCTGAATTAAACATCTGGCCCCCACATGTTACTCGACATAAAGCACTCACAGGAAATTATTTCTTTCATCATTTTTCTGCTTGAAACCCAGTGGATATCATGAGAAAACAAAACAAAAACAAAGGTCAGGCATTTTGTGAGGTAAAAAAAATGCTGAAAACAAAATGCCCAATCCTTTTGTGGAGGAGGAAAAATTCAGCTTGATAATGTGCCCTCCAGATACACTAGAATGTTTCTGCCAGTGAAGTCGACCATTCTTGCACCAATTGTTCGGTCACCCACTTGCCTGCATTATTAGCAGGAGCAAAGTCGAGGAAGGTAGTGGACCGTGCAAGGAGGGTTTGTAGCCCCCCTAGAGTCTCACAAGGCTATGCTCACCGGCCAAAAGTACCTACAACCTACCAAAAGTACCTTGTAAGGTGAGCCAGGTAGAGAGGATAAGGCACCAAGACAAGGGCATAAGGTCTGCCCCAGTTTGGGACCCCTACATAGACAACAACCTGGGTATACAATATTGGTATGAGTACTGATATTGAAGAACATATCATATGGGTATGACCTGAGGTGATACCAGCCTGGTATGGACATGAGGCAATAGCAAGTGTATACCTGCCTAATACCTGGCAAAAACCAGCATTGGGCCTTTATTGTTGGCTTTTTAAGTTGAATCAATCCTTGTGGTCGAACTGTGCAAGGTATTGCATGCCTTTTTCTGAGGCACACCCCGTCTCCACCCCCATCGTGGGTTCACATGACATGTCTAGGAGAATGTCTTGCTACACGGGCTTTCTGGATTTGAGATCCCTGAGGCCAATAGGCCAAGGGAGGTTGAAAATTTGAAATGCCCATATAGTAGGACCTTCTGCAATCAGAATTGATGATAACCTATATGGATGATGCATCACCATCAACCATCGAAAGTTACATACGACAAACTTTCGGTAGTTGATGTTGATGAAAAATGAGTGTGTTTTTGTTGTTTTTAAGAGGTTTGTTTTTCTTGCAACTTACGAGTGTGTTGGAGTTTTTATGATCAATAACGCTTGATCTTTTTATGGCTTCTATTTGTGGGTGAGTGTTGTGTGGTGTGTTATTGTTGTCGAGATTTTTTTGGTTGGACGTTAATCAAAAGTTGGAGGAGTTTAAGCTTAAGTAACAAGGAGTTTGAGCTTAAGTAACAAGGACTTTGATAATATAAGCAGCTAAGTATTATGGGTTTCTATTTTGGTTTTGTGATTGACTTGTTTTACTCTTGTGATGCTTAGTAGCATTGGAAAGATGAATGCATAAAGGTGAAGACTAAGAAAAAATGAGTTGCATTTGTAAAGCTTCTTGAAATAGGATTTCTTCATGTTCAGTTTTGCATCTTGGGGTTTTCAATTGACATCATCATCATTGGGAGTTGTTGGTTTTGTGTTCATTTCTAGGTTCATCAATGCATATAGATCGTGGTGCAAGTGTCTAAAATGTACTTTGTTTTGCCAATTAGGTTAGTTGGTGCTAAAGAGAGTAAGATTGGAGTCATTTAGCCCTTGTAGACCCATAGTCAATGAATTATGCATAGCTAGTGTGTTTTTGCTTGAGTTTGTATATTCTTGCCTCCTAAAAATCAAGGAATGTGCAGATTTTGTGTAATCTATATTTTAGGATATGCAACACTGATTTGAAGGTAACTTTTGTATGACCCTATCTTCTTCATTACACTTCCCCTACATAAGGAGCAATGTTGAGTGGATATTAAAAATATTTGGTTATCCACCTTAGATATCAGTTCAAATATCACCCATAATATCTAACAGATATCACCTTAGGTGATATTTGGGCTAATATCCAACTTGTTGGATATAATCTTCCTTCATATTTGAAGTTGTGTTACATATAAGGTCTTGATATCCAAGTCAGATATTACATCTAAACCTAGATTAAAATATCAAATTAGTAACTAAGTTAGGTTATTATTTAAGTTAGGTTGTTAAATTAGTAAGTGATTAGGTTAAGAAAAAGAAAAAGGTTGCAATTTGTAGCCACCACAATCCAACATTTGTGTTGGGAGAGAATAAAAAGGCCACAATTGGCCTTTCAATCTTAATTTGTGTAATTTTTGTACAAACTTATGAAAACTAGATTTCATAGAAATTTGTATGCAGCTCTGAAGCTTAATAAGTTTGTGATGTAAAGTTTAAATAAAGAAGAAAAATTACAGTCTTCTTCAAATAATTTCTTTTCATTTTTATAATTTTTTTTCCTCTTCTATTTGTTTTCTTTTTTTTTTTTCTTTTTCAAATTTTTTTAAAAAACAAATGTGTTTCATTGTATTTCCCTTTTCATTTGTTTCCACTCCTTTTCTATAATTTTTTTACTTTCATTTGTTTATGTTTGTTTCATATTCCAGTTTTTTTTTTGTTTTTCTCTAATTTTATGTGTTTTTTTCATTTTTTATTTTCATTTTCAAAAAAATATTGTTAAAAAAATATTTAGTATAATGAAAATAAAATATTTCTCTTAACTTTTGTATTTTTGTTTGTTTGAATGCACATTTGAAGTTTGAAAAAAATAAAATAAACCTCATTCTTTTTCAAATATGGTTTTTTTCATTATAATAAGTTTTTTTTCTTGTTTTTGCTTTCTGTTTTGTTTCATCCTTTATGGAATTTTTTCTTTCAGAATATTTTTATTATATTTCCCTTTTCTTTCATTTTTTCCCATTCTTTTATTACTATTTTTTAAAATTAAAAAATCATGTTTTAATTTTCTATTTTATCGGTTTTCATCTTTTTCTATTTCAAATGTCTATATTTTATTAAAAACTATCAATTTTCCCCATGTATTATATATATTATATTATATGATATATTTTTTGTTTAAGCTTTGTTTCATTTTCTTTCTTTTCAATAAGTTTTTTCCTTCTTCTGAATTTGAAATTTCTTATGTTGTTTCTTTTCCCCTCTTCCTTCTCAAGTTCATTTTACAATTTTTTTAAAAAAAAAAATTATAGATTACAAGACTATAAAAACTTTTTGAGTTTTTCACCCTTCACACTATAAAGGGCCATTTATATTTTTAAATTTTTGCTTATCATAGTCATTTTTTGATATGAGAGAGTGAAAAATGAATGTTCATGTTTGTTGTAAAAGTTTTGTAAATGTTTACATGCAGACATTTAGACTTTAGGATTTTTGTTCAATCCATTTATAAACTTTACTTTTGCTTAAGTTTCTCTTTTTATCTCTATAGAACATTGTGAAAAAAAAAAAGTGAAAAGGAAAAAGTATCACGTGAAATATTCATGAATGAAGTAGAAATTGAAACAAACCTAATGGCAAAAAAAACCCCCAACTTGCAAACCCAAGAAAATGTTGTCCTAAAAGATGAAATATAAATAGCAAAATTGCAATTGAAAATGTTAATGAATCAAAGGAAGAATTGGAAAGGCCATACCAAAAATGCATTTTGTTGGTCTTTCTTTGTGTGAATGATAATAAAGGAATAAATAACAAATGTCATCACATGATGATATATATTTTTGTTATCTTGAACCTATTGAAACATGTAATAAAAGAACAAAGTCAAGGAAAGATTTAATATCTTATTACAAGGCAAATGAAATAACTTCTTTGAAAAATCATGTGGATACACATCATGCTATTTTCAACAAAAAATTGAAGAATAAGTCAACAATTCTTGGAAAGGAAATGTGGAGAGACAACCAACTACTAAACATCTAAGCATATATGGATCATCAATCTTTGATTTCTTTGTTGCTAAAACCCCTTATAAACAAGGTGATGTTGAACAACAATGTTTTTAAAGGATCTTGGTTTGTTGGTTGTCAAAAATAATTAATTACCAATAATAGTTTGTCAAAAGTGTATGGATGAAGAGGTGTTGTATGCATTTATGTCCTTGAATGCAATTGTGACAAAAAAACTAGGGCACACAATAATCAAAACAAGGAACACATATTAAATGGTAGAGACAGTCTCAAAATTACCCATTGGCTTGAGCTTACGGCCACCAAAATTCTTGCCTTCACCAACAAAAAGAGGTTTGAGGTCTCTAAAAGGTTAGATCACTTTGATATCTTTCTCTTGAACCACTGGCCTTCCTTCTCCTCTCAATTTCTTTAGACCACATAAACCCATAACAACATTAAACTTCCACAAGAACCCAAATCCCAAATTACACTTTGTAACGTAGATCCTTGAGTCCAAATAGATTGCATAAACTAGTACTCATGACACCATCCCTCAAATTGAGAACACATAAAAGCAAGAAAACAACACACTTCAACTCCCCATTGACTACTTCACAAGTTTTACAAAGAACCACAACCCCCTTACATGATCCACCTTGTAAAATTCAACAAACTATGACTGTTTTTTGGAGTTCCCAGTAATTAGGGTGCTCTTTCATGATATGTAGATCAACAACACTCACACAAAAATCAACTTGACACACACAAATTGAGAAGATTCCAGGCCACTTTTGAAACCCTTAGGATCTTCATCATCCCTTTCATCATCAACCTTCAAACTAACTCCTAGACTACATTTTTCCCTCTCAAAATACATTGCATAACACATCTCTCTGTAGTTCTGTTAGAGCACAAAAATCTACCTTCCTTCTCTAAAAACCTCTACCCAAAACCAATGCATCCCCCTTTCCCCATTTATCTGCTTTTGCTGTTCTTCTTTCTTCCATTCCACAACGAGAGTTCTATCGACTCCCCATCGCTTGGCAGTTCTTTTGCTTCACATTCAGCTAACATCTAGTAATATCTATTATAACTCATTCATCCCAAATAAAAGAAAACAACATAAAAACATCAAAGCCATAAACACCATCACATCTCCATCATTCTTTTTCCTTGTCTCCATTGTTGTCATGTGTAAACATTCCTAGCCGAAAATAGGAGAAAACATTCTTCCTTGAAACCCTAAAACTTCTTCTGTTCACATCCAAACCTTAAAGTTAAAAAATTGTTATACAGTTTCCATCTCGATTTTTTTGAAAATGATGTTTTATTAAGTTTGGTAAAGAAAATTAAACAAAAGTATGTTTTACCTTTATTAAATGATTATATGATTGTAACAACAAGCTTTGATCTCTAGATGTCCAAAAGGGCACATGACATTTTTGACTTTGGTTGTTAATTTCTGAAAAACTAATTGGCAACCCAAAGATGTCACTATTGGATTTTTTAAAGTTAATGAAACAATTGAGCAAGCTTTTGTTAAAAGTTTGGCTAAATTCAAGTTGATACATGTGGTTTGAGAAAAAAAATTCCAGTTTATGTTAAGGACGAGGTATCTAATCTCAATAATATGACTATTGTTTTGAAATCAATTGTGAACTATGAGGCATTAGGACTTGAGGAAAATTATTAAGGAAGTTGCTTTGGACATGCATTTTCTAAAGCATGTTAATATGTGATTACTAATGAAAAAGTTTGCAAAATCTTGAAATATGTTTCCATTAAATCTACCTAGGTAGATTTGCAAAAATGCATAACATGACCCAAAAAATATGCAAAAGGAAGGCAAAAGTGGAATAAGGTTTGCATAGATTTGGAATTTGACCTAAAAAGTTGAATATTCTAGTGAGGACAAGGTAATTTTTTCATTTTTTTGAAATATTCAATCCTTTTGTGCTTTGTTTGTAATTTTAAAGTCAATTATATTATATCTAAATGTTTGATTTGTTGAAATTGTAGGTTTATTAGTAAAGTCATTTTGTCCCAAAAAGTTTTGTAATTTTATTGAGATATAACCTTGTGTTATACTAGGCAAAACATGGTTAGAAAATTAAGCAAGTCCCTCTACCCCTTATTTAGGATATTTTTGAAAGGTGGTTACAAGGTAGGGTGGTTCATTTTTTGAATCATAATTTAGTTTTTTGCAAAGTGATGTGCATTTACATGCTATTAACATGGCATAAAAACAACAAATTTCTAAATTTGTGGCTAGATTTAAATTGTCAACTTGAAGAGGAAGACATTTATAAAAAAAAGTTACAACATGTATACACCAAATATATAGTAATGGACTTTTGAAGTTGAAAAATATGGACTAGTTTACTATTTGTGCCTCTATATACATGCATTTTTGTGTATGAATTTCATTTGAGATATCTTATAGGGATTCAATATATGATATGTTAAAACAAAAAGAACATATGTGCAAAAACATTGCTAGAAAAAAATTAATTACAAAAAAGTTATGGACTTTTGAATGGTCTAAAATGAGTCATATTTTCGTAAGTTCGTATCATAATCATTTTTGGGTGGATTTTAATTTTAATTTTCTTAACATGTACATTAAAAAATTGTTTACAATGACTATTCTTCATATGAATTTTTTAATTCATTAACCACTATGTAATTTCCCATTAAATTAATGACATCAAAATAAATTGCCATTTTAACACAACCATATGGACTTTTAGGGAGTGGAACATCCATCAAAAATGATCCACCATAGCTTGCAACCACCTTAAAATTTTGGTTGATGTCCTTTCTCTAGTGGTTAATGTTTGTGTTATGAACCAATTTAGGGGTTATTGGCTTTTGACTAGTGCGTTATTTGTAGCCATAACCATGAATTGTAAGTTAAATGAAAAGCCAAAGATGAACCATTTTCTAGATAATTCAATGGAAGAGGATGTTGTAGTTAGATTTGTTAGCTTTCAACATCAAAGGAGAGGTTTGTAATATTTTGGATGCTTTTCTTTCTTTTCTTGAGAAGTTTGATGAAAGAAAAGCTCATAATACGCTTGCATTGATGTTAGATCTAAGATAAGAACCTTAGAATAGTTTCTATTGTTGTTGGTAAAGAACTAGGAGTTAATATTGTTGAAGAGTATAACAATAAAACCATTTTCCCCATGCTTTTGAAAACCCATCAGTTTCTACACTCTTTGACTATTTTTGAATTTGTGGCAAAAAGAACAAGTGATGAGAACTTTAACCTTAACATGTTTGAGATGACTTTGAAGACAAGTGAGCCTTCCAAAGAGTTGGTGAGGTGAAGGGTGGATCTATTCAAGAGATATCTTGATAGAAAGGACGTCAAGTGCATTTTGGATTGGTGGATTAAACATGAATCAATGTTTCCTACAATTGCTTATTTGGCCCACCAAATCTTGGACATAGTTGGATAGCAAATAAAGATAGAGAGGATTTTTTCTTTGGTTTGTATCCTTACAAACCTTAAGAGATGTTATTTGTAGACAAATAACCTAAAGAGATTGATCTTTGTGAGCAAAACTTGGCTAAATGACCTTACAATAGGTTCCTATTTAACCAATTTGATTGAACTTATAGAGGCCGATGTAGAAGTAGAGGAGGAATTGAAGGAGTTTAACAAATCTTTTGATAGAGATGAAATTGTGGACATGTTGATAATTCTTTTTATATTTTATTGTTCATTTTATTTTTCCTCACTTTGATATTTAATTTGTTTTTGTTTCTTTGATCTTAATGATATTTTTCTTACAAAATCTATGAAATCCAAGTTGTTAATATTTGAAATTGATATGTGACTAATAAAAAACAAGAGATATCCGATAGATTGATATCCTAGTTGAATAAGTTTCCATGAGATTTGAGGTGGCAACTTGAGATATGTGCCATACTCTTCACATAAATGTACATAAAAAAACTTGAAAATAAGATATCTGACCCGTATATTTAAATTAAAGTTTTTAAAAATATTTGGTTTGGATAAATAGTTTTGACCAAATATCCTTATACAACAGATATCACAAAAGGATGATATTCACCCAACATTGACAAAGACTCGCCATTTTTTTTCTTGTTTTTGAAATGAAGAATTAAAAAACTGAAACTTCTGAAATTCGGAAGGCCCGGTACGGCCTGGGATGGGCCTTCAAAATTTTGGAAGTTCCAGTAAAGATGAGATAACTTAGAGGTATAAGTCAGGAAAAGTCAAATAGGTAAGATTCAGGCTTGGAACAACCTGAAAATACAAAGAAAAAAAAGCAGAGGTGGTTTATGTATGCATAAGGGTGACTAATGCCTTACCTTGCACAAATCTATGAAGACTTACCTTGTGGGATTTTCATGGCATAGTTGCATAGGGGTGTTTGTTTCTCACATAATGCATGGGGTGCCTTCACAATGCCCATGTGTTCTTATGGGATATAACTATAAAGGGGGCACTTGTGTAGTAGGGATTACTAGGATGCCTGGCCCATCATAAAGTTGGAGCTTGAGTTGTATGGGGAACATCATGGATACAGTGATTAAATTCTGTGGCACATTTTCTAAAAGGAAAAACATTGGAAACACACTTTTTTTGGGTGTAATACATGTTTTCCCAGCCCCTCCCCCCACACCCTCAAAGTGCAAACTTTAAAAAATATATATTTAAAAAAATGCATGGAATGCCCCAAATGCAAGTGCCTCTTGCTACATAATTAGACTTCAAAAAAAATTCTTCTTATTTTTAAAATCCAAGTCAAGGAGTCGGATCTCTATACATTGACATCAGATAATTACATCTAAGTTTGATTCTTGTGTTTTCATGATTTGGTGGTTTGAAATTCATTGAATCATTTACAGCAAATTTTTAAAAAAATCATAAAGAAAAACACAGAGAGAAAAAAAGAAAAGAAAAATACTACCTGCTGAGATGGATCTTACATTGTGAATCCATGGTGCATGGGGGTGATTTGAAGCAAAAAGCCAATGGTTCTGCCTTTAGATAAGAAATTACAACTAGTTTCAAGGTTTCACAAAGACATTTAAGTTTAGACAAATGTGCTTATGCAAACAATGGATCTCACATGTAAAGGTTGTAAAACATCTACATAACATTATGTCATGTAAATTGCAGTCCATTTGCATAACAACACATAGTTCAAGTGCTTTTAAGTCCAAGCGATTGTACATATTAAATCTTACCACAAACTACTTGGACTAGAATCTAATCTCAATAGCTTAAATGGTGAGCAAATATTTTGAACACCCCCTACACCTCGTGCAATTGATATGTAATGATTCAAATGCTAATAGTTTTAAAATCGATGTTACAATATTCAATGAGCTATGTATAATGCAAACAAATTGATCATTATTCCAATGTTGCAAGCCTTTAAGGTGGGCAGCAACATCGAGGTGAAGAAATTGATTTATGGCTTGCTTTGAATGGTAGTCATTAGGTCCTTGTACCATCTTTTGGACACTGATCAATTGAATAATTGGAATCAATCAACAATTACTTGGATGATGAAGTTTTCATGAACTAACTCCAACCCTACATTAAAAAACAATGTATCTCATTTGACCTTTGGAGCATAATCTCCAAATCACACACCAATTGCAACAAAAGGTATAAGTTTTTGATGCAGTGGGTCGAGGCAGGAAATCGAAACTATGGAAGACTCTGGATGGGCACTTTTTCTGTGGTACCAGATCTGTATGGGGTCCAACTATGGTGGCATACTAATACCACTAGACACAATAATGAACTTGATGTAGCAATTGAGAAGACAGACTACTGGCATCACCGATAGTCCATGCAAGAACAAACAGCATCCTCAAAGTGATGAAAGCAATCGGCATTCCTCACCATGATTGCTCTCTCCACAAACCCACAGATTTTTTTGACTTGGAATGGAGTGCCAGGAGCTGTATTGAGAGACTGAATGCAGTAACCAGTCTCTCACCATGGTGACACAAATGTAACACCTTTCTTCTTCCAAATCAGGCAGATCAAGTTTAGTGTAAGGCAAGTACTGGCATCACGCATGAGCCCCTGACAATCTCTGCACACAGATTTTAATCATCTGAGGGTGGTCTTCATCATCTTCTACAACCATCATTCACTTCACTCCAGGTGCAACCCAGCTGTTTCCCTTCTGCACACCTCTTTCCTTTCTCTACTGTTCAACATTCTCACAGAGATGCCGAGCAATGGATGTTAGATAGCAACACATAATCAGAAGCATTTTCAGGTTCCAATTCAAGAATTCATTTAGCAATGTGTTCTCCCATCTATACATCACCATGAATTCTGCAAGTGCCAAGCAAAGCCATCCATGAAGCCACAAGTGGTTTACAGGGCATGGGCATTGACTTATCATATTCTCTGCCTCTTGTAGATAGCTAGCATGGCCAAACAGGTTGAAGATGCAGGTGTAATGTTGCAATTTTGCAGAAATCATATACACTGTGATCATTGAAGCATAACAGCACATGTCCCAAAATCCTGGTGCTCCAAGTGACCACATTTTGGGATGGCATTGTATTGAACACTCTCCAAGCATCCTCCATGCTGCCACACTTTGCATACATGTCAACTGAGCTATTCCCCACAATGACATCAGTCTTACAACCACTCATGAAAAGGCCTACCACCTTCAAGTGCTCCAAAACCAGCACATGCATTGTCACCTGAACAAAAGGGAATTTGTCAAGACTCATTCCTTCTCATTGTGGTTGTTGGAAAAGTTGAATCACTTTCTCAGGTTGCCCATCCTTCACATATTTTGTAAGCTTCTTATTCCAAAAATGTTGAATTGCACTGTGCCTGGTGCCATTGCAGCCATCTCTGCTGCCACGCATGCCGGAAATCATCGGTCCTCATTCTCAAGTACTTCCTGTGTCATCTTATGTTTGAGATCCAGGTACCTTTCATTTGTTGGCAACCAGAAGTCCACATCAGGCATGTATTCTCTGCATCCCACACATCAATGCTATCATAGTAAGAACAGAGAAAGCCATATTGATCTTCCTTCTCCATCAGCAAGAGAATTTTGTCACAACATATTGCATTTACTTACCTTCTCCAGCCTACTACTACCGTCCCACCAGTGCAAATGATCTAATAAGAATTTCTGCCATGAGCTTTTGCCAAACAAAACACCCCTACGATGACGTGAAGGCAGTTATAGATAGAGAGAGGCACATTACAGAAAAAACTTACAGAAAATTGTAGCCTCTGATTCTATCCGGTGCTGCTCTCTGGGAAGAAGAAATGCTCTTCTGTCCTGCAAAAAGCTGTTGATGGGCTTTAGTGCATTTGTGGGTTGCATGCAAACAGACTAGTAGTAGCAAGCTCCTCCTGGTGGTCCTCCTTCCCTCTGCCTGCCTGCCCCCATGTGGTACGTGGTGGAGCTGCTGTTTTTCTCTAGGTCTAAGACTCTAGACAAGAGTTGCATCCTGCCGAAGGTGACTGCAGTTGCTGCATGGATGAAGAAAGCCTAAACCCTAAAACCTTGGGCGTTTGATCTCACTCTTCACAAATTCCACTACACCAGAAGAGCATCTGAAGTAGACCCCAAATTCAAATGCAAATCCCTCTAGAGCATCCCAAGTAGTGTGTTTTTTTTTGTTGGAGAATTTTCTCACCATGGAGACAAAAAAAAATCAGAAATTCATTGCGAATTGTACAAAGGGATTTTTTGGAAAAAGATACACTAAAGTCGCCACATTTTGAAGGAAAGAAGAAGAAGAAGAAGAAGAAGTCGCCTATTTTAGGCATTTGAGTTCATGTAAATCGCCAAAACTAGGCGGGATTTCAAAAAGCTTCTACTGTTGTGTCCAACCTCTAGCCAAATTTGGTTGATTCCTCTTGTGGATATTGATGGCCAGTCCACCTACTTGACAAAATTGAGAAAAACAATTCCCTGATCCCAAGTGGTCCAAATCCAATCAGTGCATTCCAGTGTTCAATGGGAAATTCCAATGGAAAATCCCAGTGTTTTTAATTCCAATTATCTGACATTGCATTAGTAGGCTAGTGACCATCCCATGAGGGATTGAGTAGCAAATTTGGAAGCAAGGTCATAGAACCTGTCAAGTGTTTTCTTTTTTCAATTTTCTCATGTTGCGCCAAAAGTGGCAATCAGCCACAAGAGGATTTAGCCAAATCTGGCTAGAAGTCAAGTAGAAAAGTAAATCAATCTAGGAATCCTATTACATGTTGGCAAACCACTATAACCTATTAGCTAAATATGGCGATTTAAAAAGAAGAATACTAAAAATCTACCCAAAGCCTCCAAAAAAAACCTTGGCAATTTCATAACTTTCTTCCTTGGTGATTTTTTTGGGAAATTTTCCAAAAAGTTCCCCTGACCATGTTGCTTGGGGCTTTTTTTTAAAAATAGCAAAATGGTGAATTTTCGCCACAAAAAAAAATCACTGAACCTGTCTACTTCAAGAGTGAAAAAAATTGCTATACAATTATTGCTACCAATTCAAAATGTGAGGCCAAATGTGAAAAAAAATTGGCACACAAAAATGGCTGTGAGGAATCCACTGAGGAGGAAATAATTCAATCTAATTTTATAAAAAAATCACAATTAAATGTCAACTTGCAATTAAGGAGAAGCAATTTGCTTCAGCAAGCCGAAAGACTAAAATTATAATCCAAATTTCTGTGAATTCAAAATGCACTGCAACGTGATGCTCTAAAATGGACATATGCACAACATCCGGGTTTCATTTTGGAGGGAGGGGCGGCGTTTTGATATCCGGAGGTTATAAAACGCTGGTTCCACATTCCGGTGGAGGCGTTGGGTACCGTGTCTTGTCAGTGCAGTAGTTGTAGACAAGGTAGCGATGGCGTACCCACTTGAGCTGATTGGTCTGGTGCCATGTAAGTGCTGGTGCTTGAGCCCACTTATTACTGGAAGCAACTGCGCAGCCGGCAAGGTTATTGTTGTTCTGGACCGCGCATCCGTCGACGTTGAAGCCTTCGTAAGTCGCTATGAATGGAGCATACTGCCAGTCGATCTTCACTCTGCCGCCTTCGGTGGCCCATTGAGATCCGTCCCACAGACTTGTGTACACTGCCATCGCCTGGCTGTTGAGATATGGCACCCCCAAGTTCTGGTTGTTCTTGAACACTCGAATGGGCACATTGTCCACCAAGAACCTGAAAAGAAACAGAATCACACACATGGCAACAATATCAATAATTTCTAGAAAGAAACTTCAATCTTAAGTACTCAGGCCCCTGGGTCTGGTGAACACAGAACCCAATTTTGCCTGAGACTATGATTGGAGTTCAGCCTAGCTGAAATTACCCTTATGAGATGCTGGACATAAAAAGGGTATTTTTTGGTTTGCCATGAAATAATAAAATATTTTAAAATATTCTATCAAAACTAAATATATTGTAAAAATATTTTCATAATCCAGATTTATCCAATTCTAATCACACTATTTACATTTAAGTTTATTTATTATTATTTTCAATAAGTTGCACTCTATATAATTTTTCACATAATTTGCAAAAGAAATGAAAAAAAACTTCCACTAGAGTTCGCTAATTTGGGAGTGGATTCAGTGCTTACATGACATAGTTTTGGTTCCAATTGACAGAGTAGTAGTGGAAATCTGCAGTTGGGTCGAACCAAAGGTTGATCCGTTGCTCTCGGTTACCAACACCATGGGCGTACACATTGGTCTGAAGTATGTAAGGCTGTCCAGTAATGTTTCCCAGGAACTCAAAGTCGAGCTCATCGTGAGTGGCACCATTGGAGGACAACTGCATTAAAATGTTTCACGCAGCAAGCTTCAGTTTTAGACTTCTCACAACAAACTTCTTTTTGTTAAATTCCTTGTAGGGGAATAAAGAATGGAAACCTCTACCAAATTGAAGTTGAATTAACAAAATTAAACAGGGAAAACTCTCCAATGGGAATTGTGGCACCAATATTTCAATGGTTTTTTCCCATTGTCAAACAATCCATTTCATGTTTGTACAGGGGAAATTCAAGTTCTTCTTGATTGATGGCCTCATAGGGAATCCTAAAAAAGTTTGTTGTGGATCTCATGTATCCCTAGACAATTTGAAATTACTGTGATGCTTGGTTGAATATTCTAATCCACTAAATAACTACCACAGAAGATGCACGATGCACAGACGGAACAAGAAATCATGTGCCAGGAGAATCCTCACTTACATAGAATGAGGTGACTGTGCCTGCGGAATAGCCGGGTACCAACTTAATGTGCATCCCGATGTTGCCGAATAGATACTTAGACTTCGAGCCAAATCCGGCAGCTGCACAAAGAAAAAGATGAAGAAGAAACAAACGCGTATTTGTCAGGAGTAAATTCGACAAATGCAAACGTTGGGCGAATGTAATACTACAGAGTTCGATTATTAACACAGGCTGGTGCTACTCCCATTGTAAGTGATAATAAGGGCTCGTGGTTTGCTCATGACCTGCTTGTTGATCGAGAACTAGCTGCACTTGCTGCCCGCCGGCCAAAACCCTGGCATGGTTATCATCCGAGAAAGCCTGATAATTCTGTTGAAACAAAACCGTTTGAGTAACAAATTTTGCACCTCCACGATTATTAACGCTGAGCACTCCTGCTGCAACTCTACCAGCTTCGACGCGGGCCACACCCATAAGACACGATTGAGTCATGAGCATTGCCCAGATCACTGCTGCCACGGCACTCCATTGCCTGCTGGTACTACTCCGCAAGCTGATCGAGGTTGTAGTTAGACCTCTAGTTGAGTACCTCATCATTCCCAAAAAGTGCTAGCTGCCAAGATTAACACTAACGGCCGAATCACTGAAAGCGTCAGATTATGCCTCTACACAAGAACAATCTGTAGTATGAGTATATTTTGTGTACAGCTAGCTAACTAAAGCTCTTGAAGCATGTCACAGACTCGGAAACCAGAAGCAAGTAAAACACTACTGTAAGCCAAACAATGAAAACTGATCTGGTCGCTTACAACAGGTCCGCAGCAACTGGTAGCTAGAAGCTAGCGATCGCTCTAAATGAACTGAAATGGTTGTTGAGATGAAACTGGGAGTAGCTCCAGAGGCCATCTTAATATGTGAGGATTTTTAAGCAATGGATGCAGCGAGAAGACGCGGTGGAGCTGGCTGCACAATGGACGAGTCACTATCCGTAGAAACACGGCAATAGGCGACGACAGTTGACCTCGCTCACTACACAACTGACTGTGCAGCTTGTCACCAGCTTCCGCTAAACTGGGTGATCACAGAATCATGCTCAATACTCTCACACATCCATTCATCATCCATCCAACAGAGCACACATCCAATAGATCCAAATTGAAGTTGAATTAACAGAAATTTCACAGGGGAAACTCTCCATGTGAATTCTGGGATCAATATTTCAATGTTTTCTTCTAATTTTTCAAGTGTGAAATAGGGAATTATTGTATTTCCTTATTGTCAAACAAACAATTTTGTGTTTGCATAGGGGAAGTTCAAGTTTTTCTTGATGGTCTCACAGGAATCCTAAAACGGTTTGTCGCGCTTCAGCAGCTTTGACACTGATTATGTTCTTTTATGAAATGTTGATTTTTTTATAAAAAAAATTCTAAAGAACAAAATTCTGATCAAGGAAAGTATTGAATCTTCAAAAATATTCTATTTGTCAAAACTAGAATTTTAATTATTTTAATAGACAAGTGTGAAATTTGCCCAAAGTACTAATATGGTAGCCTAGATGCACATGGGATATTAAGGGTTTTTTTTATTAAAAAGATTGTGATATCAAGAATGTGACAATTTTTTCCCAAAACATTAGAAAATTCAGTTGAATTTAAATTAGGGGAAAAAAAATGCCAAAATCCTCCCAATTTTGTCGTGGACAATTCAGCAAAATTGGTTGGAACAATAAAAACTGCATGAGACTCAATTCAAATCTTGGAATCAAGGGCACTAAGTAACCCAGCTGAGATGTAAAATGGTAGCATTGAGGTTCATGGATGGACGGAAGAATGGATGGATATTAGCATAGCAGTAATATCCATCCATGCTATGGTTAATTGTCGTGATTTGTCGTTGAAATGCTCTAGAGTTTACACGAACCTTCTTTGCCAGCTATGCTGAGCTAATAAGAAGCTTCATGGGCCACCAATTTGCCTGGCCACGAAAATCTTCCGAGAAAACAAGGCAGCAGCCATTTCAACTAATGCTTGCTGGCTGCCAGCCTCCCTTATTGTCCACCGCAACTTAGCTTGAAATTAGTACCCTACTACCTACATTCACGCGGAAGAAAAACCCCAGTTCTCAGTTCAGGGGTTCGATAGCAGCTGGATTTGCAGGTTTACTGGAAACTACTCGGAGATTCTCATAATATTAATTATTATCCATCTGAAAGAAATAACAGACCAGGTGCATGTTGCTTGTATGTAAATTCAGTTTGATTTCTGCTAGAAATGAAAGAAAACTGAAGTCAATTCATCCAAAGCATCTTGGGTGAACGAACGTGGGTTCACAATTTTGTGATGCCTACATACATAACCCGGACTGGTACCAATCCCAGATATGTAACCCGGCATCCACTGACCTGACTATACCCAGTGGATTATTATACCCATCTTCAGCCCTTACACCCCCCGGGTATAATATCTACCAGTGGGTAAGCCCAGGAGGGGATGACATTCAGCAGGAGGTCCACTGTATCACATTATGTGACCCAGCACCTGCCACCAACCAGTGACCCATATCCATTGGAAACATGTCCTGACTCAAGTGTGGATGAACCACAACCGAGTAACCATTGTGGAACCTTGGTAACCTCTCTTGTGAACCCTGCTATTTCCCAATCACACTTGCCTCTAGGTGACTATCTATGTAAGTGAGTACCTATCACATTGTACAGTACCTATGACTCATGTTTGACAAATCTTTGCCAAAATAATTAATAGTTTGAAACAATAGGGTCTGGCAGCCTCATCTGAATATTTTAAAATTTGGAGAGTGGTCAGTAACTACGCTATCTTGGTAGCCATGTTTTGAATTGTTGCTAATATTTAAGTAAATCTTAGGTTCTATTCTTTGGAGTTTCAGCAAATTGTTGTTAGTTTTTCTATTTTTTTTTACTGTCCCTCTGAGGAATTAATTAGTGTTGAACCTGCTTTGTAGGTGCAGGTAAGGAATGTAAGTGATTATTATGTAAGAGGACGGCCACTGATGCTAGTGGCTTCCCCTTTGTAACATCCGAGGACATTGATGATTGACATTGCCTTACATGAATCTGTGCATTTCTCGTATGCAAAATCTCTGGCTCATCCAAAGACATCGATGATTCACATTGCCTTATGTGAATCTTTGCATTCTTTTATGCAACTTCTCTCGCTCATCTGAAGACATGGATGATTGACATTGCATTATTATGTGAGTCTGTGCATTCTCTCATGCAACATCTCCTGCTCCAGCGTGGAAAGAGAAATTTTGCCTGGTAGTGCGCCCTCCAAATGCACTGCAGCATTTCTCCAAGGTTGTTATGTGTAGGGCAAGGAATGGGAAAGGGGTTGCTTTGGGAATGAGGGTGTAATAAGAGCAAGGCAAAAGCCAAGCTTGACAGGACAAAAATTCTTAGAACCCATGTTCAAGGTTGTTACCCACTATAAACGGACTTTGCTTGTAAATCAGATGCCAGTGATGTTGTTCGGGAGGAGAGAAGGCACCTTGTAGGCAAAGTTTTTCCAAATGAGGAACCTTATGTGAAAGGTGCCATCTAGCATTGACATAGAAAAATTACTCACCTGCCACGTACATTAGAAAAATCCAAGTGGTTCTTTATGTAGGTAGGTATGATACTGGTGTCTACTAGGTAGGTAAATGCATGTGCATGGTTAGTACATAGCTATGGGTAGTTAGCTACTTTTGCTGGCAATTGAAGGAAGACATTGCACTTTGTATGGTTGGCATTTGTGCTTTGGCATTTTTGGCTGGATATGCACCTTGTTCCTCGCTGTCTTGGAGTGTGTACATGCCTGTAGAGTCTCCAAAATGAACTTTGAGCTTTTGAAATTGAACAAGGCTATCATAATATAGTAAAAATCACAAAATCATGCTTTGGTGCACCCATAAAAAATATTTCAAGACTTGGTAGTGGAGCCAAGACTGAAGAAAAAGTTCTTTCATAAAAAAATTTCCCTCACTATGCAAAATAACAATATAAACATGTTTAGTTGTTCATTCATGCTGGGATGCCTATTTTGCTCATTTATTGTACATTGCATTCCCTAAAGGCCAAAAAAGGTGCCTCCATAAAGTCCTTTGTGATGGATGAAAGTTCTAAACTTAGTTTTGACAAATCTATATTTGTATTTATATGCAGAGTTTATTTGCACTTGTGTTTATCTACATGCCTTTTTTTTATGTGGTATATTGGAAAAACAAACCATGCAATATTTGACAAAATTCTATTAGACTAGTCTTTTTCTAATTCTAGGTGTAAAATATTAATTTGTTATTAGTCATGACATTCATATTCCAAGAGGATAAAGGGCTTGTTTGCAAAAACCACAACAAAATTTTGTTAATATTTGTTACAATAGCTTGCTCAAGATGTTGCATTTCAAAAGCAATTGTCAATGCAAATAAGAAAAATAAAATGTAATAAATATGATGTCATGTATAAGGATAGGTCTTGAATATGTAAGGTGTGATAGTTGTTCTTTTCCACTTGATCATAATCATCCATGAATATTATGAATATTCAATCAAAAAACTTGAGGAGAAGGAGTAAAGAATAAAAAGAATAAGAATTCCAGCGATTGCAAAATTGTTGGTTTTCATGTGTGGATTTCTCTTGAGTCGTATGATTGTTTGCTTCTTTGTGCAATTTGCTAATGATTTCTAGTTTCTACACCTCATGCACTTCCCCTATTATAGGCATGTATCACCCCCACTATGGCTTTAGGGTTCGAATGTTTAATCACCTAAACAACCACAAAGAGAGAGGATGCAATCACGCAAGTGATGCTAGCCTTACATTCTTCTCACAATTTTTTTCTTACTGTTTTTTTTGCTAGAAGTATGTCTTTGTCCCCATGTGGTTTATGTTGATCTAACTAATTGTGCTATATGTGATATGTATTTTCATAATATTTTTTTGGAAAGTACATTAGCATATTAGCATTTGGGGAAGTTGATTTCATTTTCTTTGGTTTCTACTTGAATTAACAATGTACAAGTTTTTTTTAATGATTATCTTGACTCTAGCTTGTGTTTTATTTTGATCTTGTGGCCTATGTGTCGAGACAAAGTTCCATATAGTATAGAAAATGAAAATTCATGACAAGGACACCTTGTAACAAGATAAATAATTTAATTTAATTTAATTTCATATACATAAGTAGGTTTTGGGTGCTTGATCAATGACATAAAGAAACCTATTTTAAAAAATATATATTTTCCAGATTTAAAATTTAAAATTACAATAAATATAAGGATGATGCTTGTTGTGGCACAAGCTCAACAACTTGCAACTTTCCATGCCTAGGCTAGATGGGGAATAAAAACTAAAATAACAATTAGTTTTTTAAACATATACCCCTTTTCTTCCTCATCTATCCCCTCACCAAGTTTTCTTGGAAAAATTTGGAAAATGATACACCATTTGCACCTTTTATTAGACATTCATTTATTTTGGCCAGCCCAAATGAGCAAAATTAGTCAAATTTACACTAGAAAATTAAATCCAAATTTTACCCTTTTTTAAAAAAATCAAAATTTTGTCAAAAAAAAACTTTAGGAAAAGAAGATTTAGTGTAAATTTGAGTAATTTTGCTAATGTTGGATGCAGACAATTGGAATTAGAAAATGAAAATTTCAGAGTTGGGTGGAAACAGATGGGGAAGAATTAATTGACAAGGAGCAAGAAAATATGGAGGCACCATGAGGAACCATCATGGGAAAATATATGAGTGGGATGATCTTCAATTGGGGTGTGACTATTTACAATAAATGATTGGTTTGACACTCCAAATTGTCATGTTCATGGCATGGTATCCTCCTCTTGTGGATCATATTTTCTTAATCTTACTATATATCTTTTGCTAGTAAAACAACTAAGAGTTACATATTGAAGTTCTGGAAAAAATTGGATTGAAATTGTTGATGAGAAAGAGGTGGTGTTTGTGGTCAGAGACAATGAAACCTTTAAACAAGCAGCTATATTTCATTTCATGAATTGTTCCAGTGTAAAGATTTGTTACGCCCCGCTCTCTCAAGGTTGAATAGATTTTTATGCCATGTAATGCCCTTGGGCGCAAGCATTACTGAAAGCAGTTTTGCACACAGCTCTGGCCTCATGAATTATTTTTTTGGTAATGCCTTTGCCCTTGGGCTTTATGCTATACTTCACAAACAGAGAACTTGTGCACAGGTGCATACACCTTACTATTGGCACATACATACATATATTCTCCATGGAGCTCAGGTACTCATTTCGTGCATTCAATTGATTTCAGTGTTTGCCACACTGCTGATTCTTGCACAATTCTAGACCACTAATACAGTGCTAATTCATACAAACAAAACAAGAAGCTTTTAAACAGGTACATGGACAGACTCACAAACTCACAACAACAATTCTCCAATGGCTGAATATGCAAACATAGGAACTTTAGGAACAACACTCTCTGAGAGTAAGAAATCTTTATTCCAACACATCACTTTTGTTGCCACATATTAACTTTAACATGTGAATTGTGTGTTGTGCAAGTATGCACAAATATGGCACCCACAAAAAATGCAGGCAATTAATTCCATACTGAACTGGGCAAGCAGAAATTCCAAAGTCTAGCTCGGACAATATGCAAATACAATTTGGTATCCCACTTGATGATTGTGTAACACATGAACCAGATTTGTGTAAAATGCTCGAATTGAAACCACAGAAAACCTTAAATATAACAGCAACCAACCCCAACAAGTACAAACCTTGGTCTATTATCTAGATCTTGAACTGTCCACCATTCTCAAGAGTTATGTGTTCAATCCCCTGTACACCATTTGATATTCTGTCACCATAGAACCCACTATCTAGACATAATTGAGATTCCACCAATCATAAAGTTTGGTACCAATTGATGGCACATTCAAGAGGTGGAGCAGGGTACCGAACAGCGTCGGTGCAGTAATCATAGATAAGGTAATTGCTTTGGACATAATGCAACTGCTGGATCTGATTGGCATTTAGGCCTTGGTACTGGGGTGAGTTCCACCACATGCTGCTTGCATTTGTGACGCATGCTTGGGTATTGCCAGCCACTACCTCACAAGCATTGACTCCGAAATCCTCAAAGGATGCAACAAAAGGTGCATAAGTCCAATTGAGCTTCACCCATCCATCATCAGTTGCCCAATTACTGCCATCCCATAGACTTGCATAGATTCCTACTGCTTGGCTATTAGGGTATGGCACCCCCAGTATTTCATTGTTCTTGTACACACGAACTGGTGTCTGGTCTATAAAGAATCTGCAAAACCACCACAAATTGAACTATTAGATTTAACTCTGTTGCACAAATTAGGTTTATATACCCAGAGTCTTTGCTTGCAAGATAAATTGTTCATCAAGTACTGATCTCTGCCTTTGATGAGTTCTATTCCACAGTGCCAAGACCTTCAATCTGATGCCAAAAGTGATAATGTCAAGGGTTTTAATTGATGCATAAATATGAGAAGCTTTTCAAGAGTTGTGTGGTGAAACAATTCCATTTTGAGCTGGATCATCACCATTTACAAGAGAGTAATCACGCTGCTTCTGCAAATCTGATCCTCCCAAAAAAATTTAATACTTAAAAACAATTTCTAATTAGCTCATAAACAATTTCAAACCCCAAAAAACAGAATCTAGTAAAGAGCAATGGGCTCTTGGAGATCATGGCGGCATAGATCAATCACATTGTGTAATTAAGACTACAAATTCTCATATCTTTCTTAGCTACACTTGATCTTGAATTTATAAAGCAAGTCTCTGAGAGTTTGTAGTAGCTAGCTGTGCTTAGGAGCTTACACAATGATGTTACTGTTCCAGAGAACAGAGTAATAGTGGAAGTCGAGACTTGGGTCGAACCACAGGTTGATGCGCTGCTCCCGCCCCCCTACGCCTTTGGCGTACACATTGGTCTGGAGGGTGTAAGGCTCTCCTGTCACGTTTCCAAGGAACTCGAAATCCATCTCGTCGTGCGTAAGCCCTGCAGACGAGAGCTGCAAACAAACAAACAAACAAACAAGACCGTCAGCATTACTGCAACTGTACCCAATTCAATAATACATACTGCACATGATGGCCATAGCCCTCCGACCACCAACCCACTCATCATAGCTAGACACGTTCGGAAAGATTGAAACTATGAGGAGCTGCAGGAGCAGCTTCAATAACATGCTATGACATTGCAATCCATCAATGACAAGCAACTGGACGGCGTTTGAACTTGGAACGTGAAGTTGGAGGTAGTGGTGAGAAGCAAATATTTTTTACATAATACGCCGTCACAGTGCCAGCTGAGTAGCCTGGAACAAGCTTGATTCCCATCCCTATTCTGCCGAAAAGATATGTGGTCTTGGATCCAAATGCAGCAGCTGCATGCAGCACACGAAAGCGAAGTACAACACTCATGAACTAAACTTCACAATGCAGCAGATGAACTTCACAATTATCCATGAGCTCTGCATTCAACTGATCTCCACCCATCATGTCTGTGTCAAAAGTGGCTGGATGTCAAGAAAAGAATTGTGTCCGACATGACGGGATCAACACTATATGAGCTGCAAATGCAACGGAGCAGCAGCTACAACATCGATCGACACTAGAGTAGCTCATGAGTACTAGCTATTGCTCAAGCTCCAGTAACAGATTACCTGAGTCTTGATCGAGGACGAGCTCCACAAGTTCTGCACTCAGAACTCGGGTATGGTTAGCATCGGTGGTAGAAAGATAGTTTTGAGTGAACGACACAGGAACCGCCGCCCTTGCTGCCAAATGAGCCATTAACGCTAATAGAACCACTGCAAGCATGAACCGCGGAGCACCTGCACCATGTTTCCTGCAGCTAGAACAGTCCATGACCTCGAAGGTCCCAACAATCTCGAAACGGAGGTGAAATGCGAAAGACCAGATGAAATGATCTTGCTCGCAAAGAGGTTCCGAGTGGTAAACGAATTCTTTCTTCACACAAAAAATGCACCCGGGCGCTGCAGATATTTTGGGAACTCAAGTGGATCCTTGTCTATATCAACTCTCTGGAAAATTTTCTGGCTGATGCACTGACTGTGGATATGAAACTGCAGCTAAAATTAGTGAAGGGATCAGCTGCCTCACTTAATTATGTTGCAGCAGCTGATGACTATCAATCATACTCGAAATGGTTCCAACCTACAAGTTGAAAGAATTGTCTTTCACAAGTAATAAATCCAGTGCAGCTCAATGAGCGGCAATCACACGCCTGATTGAAGCAGATCAGAAGCTTGCTCCTGACTAAAACTCCCGATTTGTCTCTACTGAAAAAAATAATAATAATAAAGCATATAGTAGAATATGAGGGAGCTAGATATATGCAGCGACTAAGCTAGCTGCTGCAAGAGTTGTATACCAAATGTATATGTGACGCGCCTTCAACGTACGGGCTGCGGGTCTGATGAATCTACAGCGTTATCACCAGCTGGGTTGCAGCAGCTGACACCCATGTTTTCAAAGCTCCATTGAACCCAATTTTGTCAGGCAAGCATTTGGAATTGCAAACTTTTCACACATCAGTGATGCATACACCTTGTTTCGCACATTTATGGGCTTCTTGTAGCAGGCTACCCTAGTAGCAAGAGAGACAAAGACAGAAAGACTGACTGACAGACACTCGATAGACTGGTAGGCCACTGAAGCTACTAGAGAAAGAGTTGTATTTAGTACTATTACGTCACAGTCTAGACACTCTAGTCCACAGCTGCAGGCAGGCTGGCTGCAGATCTTGAGAGAGAGCCTGAAATGATTCACAGCAGCTATGGGCATCAAGCTTCTGTTTCTTGCCCAGACCCGAAGACTTTTTCGAGCTAGGGTACTGTAGAAGTATACTACAAGAGACAACTCTACACTCTCCCACCTCAAACGAGTTCTGTCCTGTGCAAAAAGTGGTCGACAATGGTCAGCCTTGCTGCATACATTACTTGGAGATCAGGGCCACTGTGAACCAGCACCCTCCAGTGCACCATGAAGGATTAATGGTCAGGGGTCATGAAACAGTTTTCTGTTGAGTTTCAGTTCCCTAGCTAACCATGGTGGTTAGCTCAGTTGCTTTTTTTCAAACTTACCTACTAACAACCCACAAGCAAGTTGTTAATAGGTAGGTAATAAAAACAGCCCTTACATATGTATAAACCATCTAACTACCTAGTAGTCACCTATTTTCCTACCTACTTACCTATGTGTGAAGACTATTTCCTACAGAATTGGTTACCAAGTTGAAACCAAATATTAACTCAGTTGAAGTTCATCCACAACTGAGTAATAACAGGCATCCAGTGGATGGTGGGTGCTGGTTCACTGTGGCCGGAGATCAGTACTCTATAGGAAAGCTCTCCAAGGGAAAAGTGTAGTCTAAGTAGACCATTGAGTGACTAGTGTGGGAAGGAGATCTCAAGCCTTGAAGAAGGGATTGAATCAAATAATTCCCTGCTGTAAGTGGGACTGGCTCCATATATAGTGCTAGTCTCAGCCAGCATAATGTATAGTTGGAGTCTCGGACTCAAAGACTAGCTTCACAGTTGGACTTGTTCTGCAAACTTCGTAGGGTGGATGGACATACAAGGGTCAGGACTCAAAGACTAGCTTCACAGTGGGACTTGTTCTGCAAACTTCATAGGGTGGACAGACATAAAGGGTCAGGACTGGAATAGTAGCTAAATGGATGGACATTCAAGGGTCAGGACTGGAATAGTAGCTAAATGGATGGACATTCAAGGGCACTGGCAGAACTAGCGGAAGGAAAATATCTTTATTAAAATTATTGGTGAAAACAAATAGTACTGACTACCTTTCGAAAGCTCGAAGAGATTTATGATCTAATAATTCCCTGACTTGAGTGGGGACCTTCCCAGTAGTAGGGCTTTCAGGTCTCAAGCCCAGGAGATCTGAAAGTGCAGAGTAAAGCACCAGGGGTGGTGGGGCTATGTGGGGCCTAATAAGACAAGGGCCCTTGTTATTTGCTCGGGTTTGCAGAGGTTCCAGAAAAAGAGAAGAATCCTAGAGTCTAATGCAGCCTAGTACTTAGGCTCATAAGTACTAGGCTGCATTATTATCTAGTGGAGGAGATTATGAGGAGAATTCAGTAGCAGCTTGTGAATGGGTTTTGCACAACTGGTCTGGTCTAATCTGGTTTGCTCTGGTGACTGAGGGGTGCACAATTTATTATTATCATACCATCTATTTGTCAGATATAATGCCGTTTCCTTGTGTTATTAGCTTCAAAACAACGGCAACAATTGGCAAGTGTGACTAATGAGCTGTCTCTTCTGAAGACAAGAGTTTCCAAATTGTCAACAAATGTCTACTTTGTTTCGGCCTTTCCCTCTATTGTTTCACGACACCAATGATTGCCAACCATGTTATGGCGAACAAAGTACACTGATCTATAATTTATAAGTATTAACAGTTATCAGACAAAGGGGAGTTATTAGGGCCTTTACATGTTGGAATCTATTTAACATTAAAAACCCATTTTGGATTTCTAGGCCTTACCAGGTGTCTAATTTCAAAAGGCATTTTTGGTTTTTAATTAATTTAATCTTGAATTTTCATTATTATTTTTTCAATATTCAATAACTTCTCCATCGTGGGTCAAAACTGATCCCTAATCAAAATTTCAGAATCTAACTGGTGGACCCCTACTCATCAAAGGCTTTCCAACAACAGCAAGAGCATAGCTTCAGGTGTCAGGGTTTGGGAGATCTCAATGTGACAAACAAACAACCTTCCTTCATGGATAGATGTAGGTGGGTAGGGGAAAGGAATGAGGTTGTTAGGCTTGGATGAGTAGGTTTGCATGACATGGATGAACACTACTAATTTTTATCATATAGATTATAAAGTTACTAAATGCAAAATATCCCTGTGCTCATGGTTCTTAACATGGATTTTTTTTTCAATATTGTGACATAAAAATTGGCAATTTTTTTCAAAAATAGTAAAAGTGGTCAAATTTTACACTAGATAAGAGATTCCAAAAAATCCCAGCTTTTTTGTTGGAATTTTGAAAATATTTGTTAGAAAAAATAAATTGGTTTGAAACCTTTTTTTCCAAATTTTTAATGTGATTGAGGTGGTGATCATCCATAAGTTACTTTAGTCAAATTTGGCTTTAAAAAGAAAGTGAAATTTTTTTACATCATCATATATATATTTGGCTAACTACTTGAACCATGTATAGAAATCTGATGATTTTTCTTGATTTCTGAAACAGAATTCCAATTTTTGTTGAATTGTTTTATAAAAACCATTGAGAATGTATCAAATCTTTTTTCAAATTTCACACCAAGACATTAAAGGCTGGTTCCAAACAGTGTTTTTCTCAGACAAATTTCCTCATTCTTCTGAAAAAAAAAGAAACTTTTGGAACTTTTTATTTTTCTCGTGTAAATTGGGAAAAAATCTCTTTTTTTGGGAAATGTTCTCCAAATATTGTGAAAAAAAAAGAAGAGAAACACTAGTCCCAAACAGTAGACATGGATTATGTTTTCATTTTCCTTTATTGTGTTATACCTAGTCCTATAAGCTCCACCTAAAATAGACCTTGCTATGTCTGCACTTACATAACAGGTCATGGCTAGGATTTTATTAGTATCCAATGGTTGCATGATCAAGAGCCTCCAGTAGGACCACAGACAGCCCACAATAAAACCTTTATTGAGGCAAAATTTCAAGTTACAACTGGTCTCTTGTCAGCCTAGATACATTGGGTTTTGCTCTCTGGCTTGGACTTGGGTCCTCACTCATTGTTCCTTCTTTTCCCCCTTTGCTGGGTGCTTTGTTTAATGAATTTTACCAGGGTTTCATCATCATCGATAGCCCATGCCCTGAACCAAGTATGGTACCCAACTCTCAGCTGAAGAAGTGTTGTTGCAATCTGGAGTCTCTTGACTCACAGTTCACATGGTGTTGGAAGTTGGGAACTAGTGTTGTGAGTTTTTGCTGGGTTCCCTTCTCAGCCCAGTTCCAGGTCCCTCGATTGCTGGTTTTAAATCCTGCCCAAAAAACAGAACTATAGACTCAGCCTGCAAACTGGAACTGGACCAAGAACCAGGAACTTCTCTCCGGCTAGAACTAGACCCAGACCCAGCCTCAAAACCCATTTTGTACAGGTTCTTCAATGTTTTTTAAATTACTTATTTTATTTTTTTCCTAGTAGGGTTCAACAGGTTTTTAATTCGTGAAAAAGTTTCAAGGATTACAGGTTTCTTTTGAGTAATAAATATGGTGCGGGAGGGGAAGTTGAGGACCAGTTTTAGCAATGTAGTTGTTACTTTTTGGAAGGTGTTTCAAAGTATGCAATTTTATATATATATGGTTTAGGCATGTGGTTGGCACAAGTGGTCCCATTTTATTGGTTGTATAATGCTAGGAACTAGAAAATCTTCAATTTAGGACTATGTGTAGGTAAATATGTAGAATCAAATCCAGTTTGGAACCAGACTCTCTTAAGAGTTTTTTTTTTGGAGAGCAAGGAACCAACAATCTAGAAATGTGAAGAATCAAGTCTAGGATTGAAAGTTCTCTCAAATTTTTAAAAGAAAGTTGGAACTAGGACCAGAGGTTCCCTTGAGAAGATAGGACGAGACAACAATGGTTGGAACTTGGAAGTCCAAACAGCTTGCAACAACTAACAAAAAGCACCTAAGTAAAATTGGCAAAATCATTGGGAACATTGAGGATGTAATTTGAGACTTTTGGGGACAGTATTAATGGGAATACGATTGAATACAATTGTGGGTTCAAACAATTTTGAGAACACAAAAATTCAGGAATTTGAGATTCATTAACTCAAACCTTAAGTGTATCAAGAAACATTAGCACCATTGGCAACATACTTGACATACCACTGGGAACTTCATTTGTGGTGGAGTCTCTTGATTTAGAGAGGTTACATGGCGTTCATTTCTCCTAGGGTTTTGTCATTGACTGCACATCATACATTGATACAAAGTATCAAACTGCAGTTGTCCATGTCATTGGACTAGTTCACCAATGGCCCCAAACTGCAAAAGCTTTCCTCACTGAAATCCTTTTGTCACATGGCATAAAGGGTGCAAGCAAAGTTGTACAACAGAGAGATGTTGAGAACCCTACCCCACCACCAGCAATTTTCTATTGCACATTTCAACATGGTAGGACCATCCTAGGGTTTTTTGTTGGAAAGAGGTTTCAAGAATACTCATGACCTTCATGCATGTATCTACCTGACTCTTATATTCTTTTGGTTTCAGCATATGCCTTTGCATCAGGTGGTGGTGTACAGTCAATGTGCAACTGGATTGGTCAGGTGCTTTTCTGTAGGGTGAAGCCCAAAGACAAGGGTGTTCACCATTAGCGGAATAAGGGCTCATGCAAGGCAAGGATGTTCAACATCACCAGAATAAGGGCTCATGCAAGGCAAGGGTGTTCACCATTACCGGAGTAAGGGCTAATGCATGGTGGAGCCAAGCGTTGGCCTGGTTCTTGTAGTGCCCTTGTCCAAGGGCTTTGACCGGCATTAAAACCCTCAGACGTTTTCTTAAACCCCTGAGTAGCTACGGCTAGGAAATGGCAGGTGGCAGGCAGGAAACAGGGTTTCTCCCCTACCTTAGGCCTAAACATGACAAAGTCGCCTCCATAAAATCCTACTCATATAAGGGCTGCAATAGTGCATTGCAATTTCCCTCATTTTTTAAAGTTCTGGTTTTACTAAATTCTTAAAATTGTTCAATGCTAAGTAACTTTCTCACCATAGGTCTGAACATTACAAAACCACCTTGGTACACCCCTACTCATTGAGGGCTCTCCAAGGATACCAAGCACAAGATGCCTCTCAAGGGGTGCCCTGGCTTGGGAGATCTCAATGTGACAAACAAAACAAACAAACCAGATTCCTTGATAAAAAGCTGTGCCTAAATAATACACTAACAGTTCCCACAAAGGTACAAGGAAAACTGGCCCATCACCAAACATAGGCCAGTCACTGAGCACCCATGTAGTGCAGCAGCTGACCTGTGTTAGAACACAAAAAATCTTATGGGCGTTGTCTTTTAGCCCATTACCAAACGCTTTGCAGAGAAAAACATTGTTCTGGGTTTTCCAAATTTGTGACCATCCGAATAGTTTTAGAAGGGACTAGTTTGGGGATGGGTCATGGGTTGATTTCATTATGCAAGGGGGGAACATGGGGGTTTCTTTTAATGTTTGATTATGGAAAAAAATGGTTCAATTTTAAAGGGCCCCAAATTTGTGGTGAAAATGAGTGTTTGGTGATAGGCAATTGGACTGAAGAATAAAATAACCATAATAAGTTTGTAATGAGGTGTGTATGTCATGTTAAATAGCACAGAATTGATCATAAACAAGGGTTAAGGCTTACAAGAATCCAAGAGAAAAACAATAGCTACACATAAATTAAAGAAAGGTTTCCAATTTCCCCCAAAGTCCAAGCACATCCCATTCCCATCCAAAATAACATGCCCAAATTCACAAGGCTATGGTGCAAGTTTGGATACACAATTCCATCTTCAAATTCAAAAGCAAAACTCTTTCAACATGTCAAAACTTCAATGTTGTGAGAGATAATTTCAAATCTTTCATCAACATTTTGAAAGCATATGGGCTAAACTAGCAAAGACAAAACAACATATAAATAGTTGTAGAGTGTTGTAAATTAGAAAGACAAGTTCTAGCATATCAACAAGAACAAAGAGAGCATTTTAAAGTAGCCAAAGAGGAACCAAAAAAGATAGATCAACAAAATCTAAACATTAGACTAACCAAAGAAGAGCTACAAGAACATGAACATCAAACTTTAGATTTTAATGTTATCAAAGATGAAATAAAAAATCAAGGTTCAAGGGTGGATGTAAAGGGGCAGCTAGGAAAGGTTGCAATTGATCAACTTTACAAACAAAAGTTCAAGAACTTGTTTTTATATTACCGTTGAGTGCAAAGTTCTATAATTCATAGATACAATCTAAATAATCATAAGCAAAACGGATTTCATCCCCCTCAAAAAAATCATAGTTTATTGTACACACCTACCACTTGCACAGAAATAATAAACCATAACTGAATTTGGGATGACTTTGAGCAATTCTATGCATTGATGATTTCTTCCCAACACCTAGAGACATATGCATTTTGGACATACCTTATTTGTCATACTTTCTTGAAAGTTGGGAAAAATTCAAAAAATTCAAGTTTGTACCTCTTGTAAGGCCAAATAACACACCCCCAATTTCAAAGTGGGTATATAAGCTGACCATTTTTTATATAAGGGTGTGAATTTTGGTTCAATATTAGAAACAAGCCCAATAGCAAGCCAAGGCTCGAATGAAAACAAAAAGGGAAGTTGTAGCATCCTTTCACCAACCTCAAACACATAATTGAAGTTAAAAGGGTGGGTGCAAGGGTTTTGATGCTTAATGAGATAAAATATGATGATCAAGAGCAACAAGGGGTTAAACTGCAAACGAACAAGTGTTAAAAGGAGCAACAACATTGGATGAATAAAAGGAGAACAACAACAATTTTTGGAGATGAACAAAAGGAGAGAAAAAAAAGGGGAGTAACAACTATTAATGATTTGAAAAAATGAAAGAAAAAAAGGAATAGGAACATCTATTTGTGAAAATGAACAAAAGAGAAAGAAAAGGAGCAATAACTACTATTAAGAATGAACAATGGACAAAGAAGAGGAATAACAACAATAGCTATTAGTGAAAATGAACAAAGGAAATAGAAAAAAAATAGTTGCTACTAAGAATGAACAAAGAACAAAAAAAAGGAACAATAGATGAGAATGAACAAAGGATAGAAAAAAAGAACAGTAACAATTCTTGTTAAAAATGTACAAAGGATAGAAAAAAGGAGGTGTAGTAGCACCTATTAAATAAAACAAAGGACAGAAAATAGGAGCTTTTTGTTTAAAGAAGAGGAACACTAACAGCTATTAATGAGAATGAACAAATGACATACAAAGAAAAACACCAACGGTTGTTACTAAAAATGAACAAAAGAAAAAGAAAAGGAACACAAGTAGTTGTTGCTAACAATGGATAAAGGAGAAAAAAAAGGAGCATTAAGAACTACTAATGAAAACAAACAAAGGATAGAAAAGAACAACTGAAATTGTCGAGGATGAATTGAAGGGTGGTGCAAGAAGGTCAAAAACTAAGGAGTAGCATAAGAGGGTCAAGAGCTAAAGATTAGCATAATGCAAAAGGGTCAAAAGCTAAGGAACAACCCAAGAGGGTCAAGAACTAAAGAGTAATGCAACAAAATAAGGTCAAAAACTAAGGAACAACACAATGCAAGAGGGCCAAGAATTAAAAAGCAGTGCAAAAAGGTCAAGAATAAAAGAGCAACGTAATGTAAAAAGGTCAAGAGTTAAAAAGCAATGCAACGCAAAAAGGTCAAAAGCTGAAAAGCAACACAAGAACATTAAAAGCATAATCACAATGTAAGAAGGTCAAAAGCTGAGGAGCAATGCAAGTCCATGAAGCTCAAGAACCATAAGCACTACTTTTCGAAACATAAACATAGCAACAACACATGCACAACAAAGGCACAATAGAACAAGGCGCCTCGATGAGGGCCACCACCTACACATAAACAATGCGGGCAAACTCTAAAATGAGGGCCACCACCTGCACATACAAAAATATAAGGTTAGGAGCTTCAACCAAGAGTAGCAAGTAGAACCACAAGCAACTATCTTGAGAGCTCCACAATGGTGAGTTGCCATAAGTGGAAGACCTTCACAAGAATAGGCATCCAAGCCTATGAATGGGAAATGAGGGAGAAAAAATCAGAGTTGAACGTGGGGAGAGGAAAGGGAAGGGGGAGGTGGTAGCAGGTTATGGAGTGGTGGGTTAGTGAGGGTTTAGCAAACCTTTAAGGTTTGATCACAAAACACATTTTTCACATTAAGTTTTTGATCTCAGCCCTTGAATACCAATGCACAATTTTTTCAACATGTGTGATTGATTTGAGAATGTTAATGTTTGGTGATAAACAAGATTTATGACAAATGTCAATGCTACAATGTTTGTTGATAGGATATGCAATGTTTGAACATAGGTACACTTAATGTTTGATGACTCTTTTTTTGGGCAATGAGGCCAAGACTTTTGCATCTGAAGTCCAAATTGCACGATCTAACTAAAGCACACTAGGTTCATCCAGACCTCCTTCACAATCCATCTTTGGACCTCAGAGGCAACCGAGGTTGCATGAGCTCGCCAAGTTCCTCTATGTTTTTAAGTGTACTATGACCGGCCTCTCTACCCTAATAACTCTCCCAATAGAAAAAGTGGCTTAGAAAGGAACTCCAGTCAACTAGATATTAGTTGAGAAGGCACTTCACAAGTAGCTATCAGCATGCTTCAAACACTATGTATTTGTTCATTACAGAATGAACTACAAAATTGTGTTTTGCACAGAGGATGTAAAATCAGCAATGGGTCCTTATAGTACTGTCTGCTTCTCTTTTTCTTGTCTGCCCTTGATCCAATCCATATTTTTGAAAAAAAGATGGATGATGCCCCAAACACAATTTTTGGATCCTGTTGTGCATGCATTGGGCATGTAATGAACACTAGGAGCTAGGCCTCCTTATGGACACTAAGAGGCCGGATAGAGGCCTCCTAGTGTCCATTACACACTCGAACCATGTAAAACAGATGGATGATGCCCTGAACATAAATTTTAGATCCTATTATGCATGCTTTAGGCACCTAATGAGCACTAGGAGGCCTCTAAATGGACACTAAGAGGCCTAGTAAAGGCCTTCTAGTGTCCATTACATGTTGGAACCGTGTATAGTAAGACACAAAATTTGTGTCTGTGCAGCACCAAGATGTGTCTGGTCATCACAAGACTCATCTTGGTTGGGCAATTGGGCAGTCAGGGGAAAAAAGAAGCAGACAGTACTTTTTGCACTGTCTGGGATAAGGAGCCATTGCCAATTTAACTTCCTAGGTTTTTGCACTTCCATTGTTCAGAGCAACTTGCTCCGAGTAGTTAGTTGTAGCCTGCCACTCTCAAGCCACGTAATGTTGTGCAGTTAACGTTATAGCAGCTAGCTTAAAGAGCATTTCAATGGGTAGCAGTTAACATATGGCCTGTATACTACCAACTACCCACCTTCCTTGGAAGGGATATTAGCTCAGACCAAAAATGGTAATAAAAAGTTTTAAGAATAGAATTTTCATTTGCAGCCAATGAGACATCTCAACATGCACCCAGGAGGGCCATCTTTTTTCCTTTGCTGGGTGAAGGGGCAAGAGGGCTGTGAGTTTGATTCAGTTGGATTTTGATGTTCCCACAGGTTCCCAATGATGTTCACAACATGTTCCTCAAGTTCTAAATATGTTCCCCCAACTTGTTCCTCAAGTTCTAATGTGTTCTTTAAAATGTTCTCAATAGCACCGTACTTCATCCCATACGCCCAAAGTTGAACTGACATAAGTTATAGAGGTGAGCCAAAGGGAAGTACCTCTACACTTCTATTTTTGGAGTGCCCAATTGTTTTTTAAAACTTCTATGACAAGCCAATCAAAGTGGCTCTTTGCAAATTAACTCTTTTAAAAAAAAGCTTTGGGCACCCATAAACTCATTAATACAACTAAGGCCCGCTTTACACAAGGAGTCAGGGCCGATGTTCAACCCAAATCAAGTATTCCTATTAGTGCAAAAGTTGAAATCAGCCCCAATGGCTTTACACTAGCAGTCAAGGCTGAACTGGAAAAAATCTCTTCAATCTGCCCAAAGTTACTAATAAATGCTGAACTTTATAGCCTTGTACTGGCCTGAAGGCTGGAAAAAGGAATTTGGGAGGTCAATTTGCAACCCTTGGGGTCAATGTTTCAGCATTTATTAATAACTTGGGGCCAAACAACAAGCCTAAAATGCTCAAAGTTGGCCTCAAGTTTTGTCTGCCCTGACTCCTAGTGTAAAGCGGGCCTAACAATATGTACAAAGAAGTAATATGCTCACACACAATACTAGATCAAGTAGTGTGGAACTAAGTTTTGACCTGTCAACATGAAGGATGTATTGACTTTAAAAATGGCAAGTAAAAGTAAATGCGACATTGAAAGGGTAAGTAAACGTAGCCATAATGATTCTCTCTGGGGGTGGCTTTCAAATAGCATCTCACTTTATATTTGACGACAAGAAACTTATTAAGAGCATCTCCACAAACAGGTGAGAGTTATAAATTTACAATTAGACTATATTTGCGATGAAGTATAGGAATCAAATAACATGAAACTCAATTTGAAACAATACAGATGCCCCTCCCATACAGTGCTCTCCAAGAGAGCCAGTAAAAGGAAATGTTTATTTTACATCTGCCAACCATAAAGAGTGACCCAGGTGCCAATATTTGAAAAGTCTCTCACTTTATGCTAGACACGTTTTGGTGTAGAGGGTGGAATGTTTTAACATTGTATTTTGAATGTGCCTGGAGCTGCTTTAACACTCGATGTTGGATGTGGTAAATTATGGTATAGGCCCAAATAAGGGGTGTAGATGCAGATGGTCTAACAATCAATCCTTAGGGAAGACAAACATCCAACAACCTATTTGATAGCATGGGAGTGCCCAGCAGACCATTCTTGTAAAGCCTTTTTTCATTTGTCGCCTTGCATTTCACACACCATGTCAAGTTCTTTGTGTCATTTTCTTAGCTCCTAGCTACATGCGCATCCCATCGCACACTTGGTTTGTCCCAATGTCTCAACTGCTCAGGATGAACTTAGATTCTCTACTTAGACTCGTTAGACTTCGATAATGAAACTAAGTTCTAACCTAACTCAAAGCCACTCTCGGATTCAACTCACAGAGTCGGCCCAAAGGGCTTGAAACCCGGGCAACACCAAGTTGTCCTAGGGCCAACCCTCTCTTGATGGCCTCAAAACTTTTTGGAGGGACATCTCCTAGTTGTTCCAAGTGCTTTAACAGCCTGGCCCCCTTGCATCAGCCCTGCCCAGCACTTAATCATCTATTGAGGGTTTCAAAGGTATAGTGCCTCGCACCATAATCCCGAGGACAACCCCCACTCGTCCTCTTAACCAACACAAGCTCAAGCCACCTTCACCAACCCAAGCTCACTAGCCCGGGTTTTCACCTGACTTCACCTGACTCCTAGAGGAGTTGAACTTCCAGGAATCATTTCTGACTTAACTTTCACATCACGTTAGTGCCCACTAAGGTGGTCTTGACATGAGGCCCACTCCGCTTAAGACATCTCTTAAGCCTAAGGGCATGTAAATTCTCCTCTTGCTGGCCACTGGCTTGTAAGTCTTGAAATAATGATTTCGCTCTCAAAGATTCACACATTTTGCATGGGTCTAATATGTGATTGGAGACATGGAAATTGGCGATGCTACTGGTGATACAATGTGCTGCAATAAATTATTGTCGACGTTGCCACCACTGCATGAATGGGCCAATAACCTAGTCTGCCTGCCACATGTACCAAAGCTTCTGAGATCGTGGTTTTGTAGCACAAACTTTTTTGCAACAATACTGCAGATCAATATGCTTTCTCAAACAGGGGTGTGCTGAAGCAAACAAATTGTGGGCCAAGTTGAAGAGTAGAGAAACTGTGAGACTTTTCATTCACAGTTTCAACAGTAGGCAAAATCCAGATGTAACACTAGGTTGTATCTTGACTTCTGACTTGTGAATAAGATCAGGGTATGAAATTTCATAACTCTTTAATTATAATGGGTTTATAACATTGTGCTTTCCTATTGATTAGTTGGGGTGCCTTGTGAAGTTCAGAATTTTTTCATTGCAATGAACCTCTTTGATTGGATCATCACAAAAAAATATGAAACTTTGGAGACTCCCAAAATAGAAGTTTTCAATCTCGTTATAGAAATGCATAAGAGCACAACTATTTTCCACAACCACAAAAAGAATATGGTTCCTCCGATGAATTTACCCTGAGATTTTGTTTTCCTAATTAATTATTGACCACAAGTATAACCTTGTTGGGGTGGAGAATTCATTTAGTGAAATGCCTCTTATAGGGCTGGGCTGTGCATAGGGAAATTGCATTTTGTAATTTCCTACCATATCAACAAGAGGCCTTTATGACTGGTCTACCACAGTCATTACTAAAGATAATGGCCTAGCAATAGGGCATTACACCCTTTACCCTTGGTTCACAAGGTGTAATGCCTTGCTACCACCTAGCAGTCAAGGTGAACCAACACCTATTACATACAATGGTACCTTCACCTTCTTGAATAAGGCCTCATAGAGCTAATAATTAATGGAGGAATTGTTAAATTTGGACTTGAAGATCCTGATTTAGTGTATGAATGGGCTCCATCCACTAAGGAAGGTTGTTTGTTTCTTCTGTTTATTGGTTTTGTTTGTTATGTTGAGATCGCTCAAATGAGAGCGCCCCTCATTCATTGAGGGGTGCACCGGCCGATGGCTTGGTAGTGTCTTCTTATTGTATGCAGATGTCTATAATCAGCAAACTTAGTCAAGAGACCTGAACCTCAGGACTCACCAGAGAGCTGGCAAGCAAATTACTGACATAATAGTCAGCAGCACTGGAGGACATGCATATCACTCAAATAAAAATATTTAATGGGGTTTGTCAGTAACCTGTAAGAGTTGAGTCAAAGAACTTTTAGATCACAAACTTTTTGCGAGCATTAAGACTTGTCCCCTGAAGATAGAATTATCAACTCACCAATGTCTAATGGATGAGTGGGGAAAGCAACATCAAGAAAACCATTCTTAATTGGTTCTGGGTTTTGAGTAAGTTCTGGGTCTGGTTCTGGGTGCAATTCCATTCTACAGGATCCAATCCAAGATAGAGATTATGTAATATTAATTAGATTCAATGTTCTATCTTGGATTGTGTAATATTAATTGAATATCCCCATGTCAGATTCTTCACAATACTAAAAGCTTGAACAAGGTTTGGAACTTCACACAACTTGAGTAGTATATTTCATTTGAAATTGTGGGTGGAGATCAGTGTTCTGAGGGTATCTCATTTTCAATCTTAAAATGGGGGTTCCAAGGTCACATTTTTTGTGACCCAGACTCAAGCTCACATCTCTTTGTTGAAATCAGCCCAAGAACCAGACATTGGAACTAGTCTTTTGTTAGATCCAGACCAGTGTTTTGTTTTTGAGTTATGTGTAGTGGCCAATATGGCTACATAGTTCAACTGCTGAGTAGCTTAGTTGGCTAAAATTTTATGTGAAGGAAAGTTAATTTGGTGATTTTTTTCATTGGACAATAGCCCCCAGGCGAGTTTTGATTTGCAGTTGTCCACAAATTGAGGTTCACAACATTAGTTGTGATCAAAAATGCAGGCAATATAGGTGCTACCTAGGTCATCTATTTGGCTAATAGGTTGCTCGCAAAGGAATATATATGGCTACACAAAACCAAAAAAGCTTGAAACAGTCAAAAATTTGGCAACATACAAATAATCATAGTAAATAATTTGACAACATATAGACATCAAATTTCATGGTAGTGTTGCTTAGAAGCCCAACAAAATGAAAATTTTCCCTATTTTGCAAAGGTAACTAACAATACCAAGAAAAACTATGAATTGATGGCCATTCCTATTATACAAACAAAAGACAATTTTAAAATTCCAACACAACACACAAAGCATGCCCTCTAATTTCTAAACCCCCACCTCCAATAGTTGCATCAAAGGCCTTCTCATTGCTCTCTATGAGAACTATCAGCTTCTCATTTCTCTGCAAATTGTGCAACCAAGGCTTGCAAAATCACAATTCCCAAAATTCCTAATTCTCATTGCTCTCCATGAAAACTATGAACTTCTCTGCAAATTGTGCAACCAAGGCTTAAAAAATTACAACTCCCAAAGTGCCTGAATTTCATTGATTTCCATGAAATTTATTAACTTCTCTGCAAATTGGGCAGCCAAGGCTTGCAACCTTGTGCAGCTAAAGCTTGCAAAATTACAACTCCCAAAATGCTTGAATTTCAATTCCCCACTTATCTACAAAATCACAAGATCACATATTTTTAAAATGAAATATGAACCTTGTCCCATGCCTTGATGTAGCCCACATGACATGCCCAAAATTCTAATGCCATGAATGACCAACATCTTAAAATACTATATTTGTGACCAAAGGACATATTCCAAGATCATGGCAATTTCTATGCCGCAATGTTCTAATTGGTTCAAAAATCACCAACTTGTGAGCTCCATTCCTTTACTACAATGTTTTGACAAATTCAAACATCAACAAGTTAGTGGCAAGGTCCATTCCCATTATGCTAAGTAGAACAAATTCCAAAACCAAAATGACATATCATAGAGCAATTCCATTACTCACTACTGGAAAACTAGGTCTTATGCCACTATAGTTCCACTCAAATCTAGTTTTAGTAGAATGGGACTAATCCATACCACTACACATTGAATGTAGTGGATTGGTCTAGTGGATTTGTCCACCCAAATCCAATTTTAATGGAGTCGGACTAATGTTGTTCCACCATACATTGGATGTAGTGGATTAATCTAACCAAATCCAATCCAAAACATTAAAAAACACATTTTTCTTCTTTTAGACCCCTCCTACTTACAAAGCTCATAACTTTTTCAAATCATATTCAAATTGAGTGATCTAAAATGCTATTGGGGCACCACCTTAAGCTCTATAATTCATTTTTCAACTCTGAAGGCAACAAAACAACATACAAGAATTGTTTGGGTGTTTTCAGAACGGTTTCCTAGTGTTGGGTGTGGCATTTTTTTGACTTTTTGACCATGCACACTTTGAAGGGCCATAATTTTCTCATTTCTAATCCATATTTTATCATTTTTAGTGCTATGAATGCGCAAAGAAGAGATCTCCAACTTTTCATTGCACACCATAAATAAAGGAGCCTCTTTTGAATTTCTTCAAGCTTTGAATTCTTATGTGTTTGGACATTAACCTATCTACCTGATGCATTAGTAAATAACAAAATTTCAAGTTTATTAGATTTTTCTAGTGATGGTACAACCAACATAATAATAGCCAACCTAAGTATAGCCAACCTAAGTATAACCAACATAGATATAACCAACATAAGAATAGCCAACATAGGTATAACTAACATAACAATAGCCAACATTTGTCTAGCCAACATAAGAATAGCCAACATGTGTATAGCTAACATAGGTACAACAAACATAACATAAGTGTAGGTACGTAACCAAATTATAACCTAAATATAATTTACATAGCCTAGGGCAACCTACATAACCTAATTGTAGCATATATAACCTAAGGTTAACAATATAACCTAAGTTACCTTAGGCGTTTAGCCTAGGTAGCCTATGTTTGCTTAGGTACCTATCCTAAACTAGCCTAAATCAAGCAAATCTAATATATTTTAACTAGGCTATTTAAATAAGTTCAAAGAAAGTGTTATGAGTTTTTGTTGACATGTTATTTCACATAAAAAGTAAATGGTGCAATGGTTAAAAACTTAGCTCCTCAAAGCGAAGGTGAGGGGTTCAAGTCTCGAATCTTGCAACCTAATTAGCAAAACCAACATAAGTTAGGTTTACTAGGTTTCATTAGCCATGTTAGGCCTCCTAGGAAGTTAGGTTTTTTAACCTAGGCCAACTAGGCCTAGGTACCTAGGTGCATAAATCTAGCTACTTAGGTACCTAGTGGATAAATGCCTTGGCCTAGCCTTGCCATGTGATGATATTTCATTGGATATCTAATGTTTGCCACATGGCAACATATAACTGGATGCCTATGTTTGCCATGTGGCAACATATCAAATGAATGCCTACCCATGCCACATGGCATCATCTTAATGGAGAAGGACTTGCCATATTTTAAATTAATCATTTGATTCAATGGCAAAAGGAGGCCCAATTTAGACCATTGGATGGTTTTCTATGATTATACTAAATAATATCACTAGACCAATCCACTAGGGCTCCACAAGTTGTTGCCATGTGACCCTGATCATTAGCCCATTCCACTACGTTATGCCAAATGTCACTATAGTGGAATTGATCTAATCCATTAAAAGGTGAGTGGATTGTGTAGTGGCTAGGACCACATTTCCTTGTAGTGGCTACAAATTCAGGGCATGTTACTGAGAAGGTCTATTCCCATTCTTCTAACCTTCTAACAATTTCATAAACCAAAAGGATAGATCACATAAGCATTCAATTGCTACCAATTCAAGACAAGTTTAAAATTTGGCAAGTGATTACCATTCCCACTTTCAAACCAAATGATAGGTTCTTCAAACAAAAAATGACTACCATGGCCCATTTTGGGTTGTTACATACATGATACACATTCAAAACTCCACAAGTTAGTGCTCTTATTTGTTGTAGACTTAAGACAAATTGCATATTCAACATCTAAACACCATTCTTTTTCCCAAACTTTTGAAAGATTCAAGAACCAACTAAATAGACCAAAATGCCATTTGAATGTTATAGATTTAAGACAAATTCAGAAATGGAAAAGTGACCACCACTTCCACTTTCCAACTAGATAACAGGTTCTAGAAGCAAAAAAAAACTCCCATTGCCTAGATTGTTGTTGCAGGCATGCCACATGTTAAAAAATTCACGTTAGAGCTATGGTTTGTTGCAAACTTAAGACAAATTATAAACTCAATAATTGACCACCATTCCATTGTTCCAAACATTTGCTAGAATCCAAGAACAACTAAATGACATACGTTACCTTGTTGCAAACATTCCATAGATTCAAAATGCACCTATTAGCAATACAAAAATTGTTGCAACATCAAATTATTGGCTACCATCAAGGATTTAGGAACCCAAGATCGTTAAGAACTTTTAACTAAACATTTATGCAATACCAATTTGCAACTTGCCACTTGGTAATTGCTTGTTCATATGAAAAGGCTTGCAAAGAAAAAAACATTGGCTATGGAATTTGGTGCACAAATCCAAATGCATGCTCAGCCAATTCCAAAACCAAGTTTTCATGAAGCTCACAGTGTTGAATGTTTGTTCATCTTCAATAGATCCAAGGACCTGGATAGTAGCAATCTAGGCCAATTTGATGAATTCTAAAAACTTGTGGTTGAGAACTGGAAATCCAAAAACCCTATGCCAAAGCCTGGTTAGAGGATTGAGATCAGTCTCCTCACATAGGTCAGGTTTGGAATTATGACACATGGTCATCTTGAAAAAAGAATTTGCAAATCCAAGGTGTGGATGGAAAGCAAATCAAACACCATTTTGTCAACATCACCCACCTTGTAAGGGACATAAAAGGTGGCCTTCAACACCATTAGTAGCCTATGGAATCCCTTTTCAACCTATTTGGGATTTCTAGACCAGAATTGGGGGTAAAGCGCACCCAATGTCGTCATAACTTGATGTTTTCAAAAATGCCTTTCAAGCTCTTTAATCAAACTAACCATTGCCCCTTCACATTGTTGCTTCACACTGGCCACAGTAGCTTTGAAAGCATCTTTAGTCGCAAGTTATAATTTTCTAATACTAAATAATTCATGTTGGTAAACTAGAAGGTAGATGCATAATCGAGTGGTTCACTTTTGTGACAAAATGATGTTTTCCCCCTAGGTACCCTTTATTCAAATGCATATGTTGATTAATATATTATCAGTTTACTAATTGGGGCTTGGTTGTAGACTAACAACTTCATTATAAAGAAAATTATGTGATTTTTCATTAATAAAAAGTCATTTGTTAATAGTAATGGACTTTTCAAATCGAAAAATATGGATTGGTCATCTAGCTAGAACATCACAAAATGGAAAAAATAATATTGATTCACATTCCAAATTTGTTATTGGGACTCAATATATTATGTAATACAAAATGATAATGTCATATGAAAAATCTTTTCTTTGAAAACCTTAACCATTTAATAATTAGGGACTTTTGAAAGGTTAAAATTTGATCATATTTTCATAAGTCCATATGAGTTGCAATTTTTGTTTATTTTTCAAATTTTTGTCCCAAAAGCATATTTTTTGGAAGCTTTACATGGGCTATTGTTCATATGGACTTTCTAGGTTTTCCTTTTAAGATTTCCAAATTAAAAAATGACATCAACTACATTAAATACAAGTCTTCACATAGAGTTAGAAAGGTTTGTACATCATTCAACATGTATTATTCAAACATTACAATAATAATAATTATTAAAGTAATAACCATGTCCATTTGAATCATTTTAAATAATCTTGTATGGAATTATAGGGAGTGTAAATCTATCGATATTGAGCCACTTGATATATTTATGTCTAGCAAAAGAAAAAGCCAAGTAGACCGCATCCTCGCCTCCATTGAGGTCATAAAACCAACTCAAGGGGAGGTTTTCGTTGCTTAGGGTTGATTACGTTGAACTCATCAAATGTAGGGTCATCAAATTTAGTGTAAGGATCGTAGTACAATTTATAAAGCTTGATTTATGCCAACTTCACACTCTCAACAAAATCACACATGAACACATTTCAACCCTGTGCAATTTTCATGAATGTGTGTGCAAACAGTCCAACAATGGTAAAATATAAGGTAACCCTAAGATCAATTTGACATCACACATTGTGTTCAAGTTCTTCAAAGCTTGATCACTCCTTGCACTTTCAGCATGCATCTTCACAATCAAAAGACAAAATTTTGCATAGACTCGCTTAGTTGGAGAAAGCATAGAGATCCAATGTGTTTTGACATTCTTCAACAATTTGTTGCTTTCGATGTTAAACAAGTTTGCGAAATTCTGGAATTCCATGAACTTTTTTGGACTATGAGCAAAAAAACCATACAAGCTTTGCAATATGCCCTCCATTCGACACACAATGTCCAAGTTGGATGAAATGCACATTGCTAAATTTGTTTTATGGGCAAGACAATGAATCCCATTTAAAAATGGGGCCACACCTTCTTTGAATTATAATGTTACACTTGTTTGATGGCCTTGGAAAATGCTACTACCATCACATCCCATGCTGACTACCTTTCTGATCAACTTTTCCATCCCTACCCCACCAAACTCAGCCAATGCTTTCAATAATAATCTTTAATACATGATCAAACGTGGTAGAAACCCCAATAGCTTCAACACATAAAAGGATTGAAATCTTCTTCCAAGCTTGCATCACATATAAGTGATTAATAACCATTAAGTGTTGTCAATCGTCATGACTTCATTTATACTAATTGCAATGAAATGGGTAGAAGCAAATGTGGCCTTTGTGGCCTCTAGCAATATCTCGTGCATTACCTTAGCCATGTCCCAACCTAAGGTGTCAAACTAGTGTTCTCTAGATATAGACTTGATCTTGATCACTTAGAGGAAGCCTCGCAAATGCTCATAGTTAGTCATGGGATGACCATGGGTCAATAGGTGATAGATGGAAACAAATTGGACATATTTTCATTTTTGTTCTAAGGGGATGTCAATTTGGAGCTGGTCAAAGATGGAAGGGCGCATAATAGTAAGAACTAACGCTCATTCTAGGTATGATTGAATTCTTATTGGAGTAATGTGAACCTACATCCACCTTTAACATGGAAACTTTTCGTTTCTCTCACCCAACATGTTTCAACAAGCTATCTAGCTTTGGAACTAGAAGCTTTTCTTTCCTTTCAACAAATGTGCATATCTTGCATCTAACCTACTACACTAGCCCCTTGTCATCCATAATAGATTCTGCCCATGGGAGGCGGGTTGTCCAAGCATCTTGGAACTTGTAAAAAACTTCATAAAGTTTCCGTTTCTTCTATGAAATTTGAATGAACATATCTTCACACTAAATTGAATTCCACAAAGGCTTAAAAGGTGATTTGCCTTGAAATGATATAACAATAGGGTGGCTAGAAGATGATGGGCTTCCCTCATATTGATGGGATTCAAAAACAAGGAATAGGGGGCTTGAACTTAAAGTTCTTGGGAATTTGAAGAAGACCCATGTTGTCTTTAAACTTTGTAAGTAACAAAAGACCAGGATTAACAAAACCCAAGTCTAGAATTTAGATTTGACCACTGAACAAACAATATAGGATCAATCAACCACAATTCAAAGAAAAATTGGGACTACAAACCCTAAGATGAAAATCACACACACCATGTTCAAATAACATTGCAATTTAGAATTTTGAAATATACAATGAATCATTTACAATACTTTACAACAGAACAACATAATTATGTTATACAAGTACCATAAAAATGAATTTGTAACTAACCTTTTCAATTGCTTGTCCTTCATTCAACCTTGCAAGTTGCACTTGCATTTTTTTTTGAAAAAAACTCTTATTTCACAACACTTCCAAAAAAGCTTTAAATTGTAGTCACACAAGTCCAGAACAATAATCAGATATAGGTCATTTGTACCTTAAACCTCTAGGCTCTAGGGTGTGTTCAAAATCACACATATGCTACAATGACCAATATGCAAATTGCAATACCTTTTATGGATAAATTTTGAACATGATGAATAGAGATGTTAAGAATGCACAATGTAATCGCAAGAATTTCATGACCTTTCCCAACTATCTAACAATAATGTCTAGATTCCAAAGTCACTCATAATATAATTGGACCTTTCAATAAACCTTTTTATGGACAAATTTTGAACAACATGAACAAAATGCATGTTTTTTGTAATTGCAAATAAAGCAATGCAATGTAATATAGTTGGGTTTCACAAGTTTTTAGGTTTTACTTGGGGTAGATACTAAGCTATAGGTGCTTGACAACTAATCATAATGGTAAAAGACTATAAATTGAAACCCATGCCCCGTAGTCACACCCACCCCAAAATTGAACTTACTGCACTTTATAATCTCCTAGGGTTTTTGGATTCTATGTTCCAAGTGGACAATACTTCATGTATTTCTTTCAATGAACAAATGGCATAATTCTAAAATGCAAATAACAATTAGTGTATAAGGAATCCATGGGACATACTCATCTTTTTGTTTTGTAGATTGCAATCCCTTTCACTTTTGTGACCAAACCCATTGAACCCTCTTAAGGACACGGTTTTCCTTAATACTTATATAAAATCCAACTGCCAACATTCAATATCAAGATTGCTCATTGTTGTTGTGCTACTTAATCACATGATAAAAACTTGCATATTTCATGAATTTGAATTTGATATAATGTAACAACACCATTTAATAGCAATTTATTGAAAGCTCATCATACATGTAACTACAAACATGAACTACAATTTGAATTGTGGAGTTTGTAGGGTTTATGGAAGTTACAATTTACAAAAAAAATAAAATTGTGTAGATACCTTAATAATCAAAAGTCTCAAATTCCAAATTTTAGACATATTTTTATTTTTATGAGCTAAATTATTATTCCACTAAATCGTCATTGTATCATCATCAAATTCTTTGCATAGACCAAATGAAATACTTTTAAATTTTCATAAATTGAACATCATAATCCAAATAAATTTCATAAATGGATTCATAATTTTTATTGTTGTCAAGTGTTTGGTTAAATTTCTTCCTCAAAATTCATGTGTATGATTACATAGTTAAAATTTATGATTTAAGATGTGGTTAGCAAAAAGCCAAAAATTTGATGGTATTTTATAAAATGCCCTAGAATTGCTTGATTTCAATATTCCTTTTAAACAATAAATCTTAAATTTTTTGGCAACCTTATCATTACATTATGTTGTATATAATCTAAGGAAATTCTAAATATCTTTTTTTCAAAAAAACTAAGTTCCTTAAATGTGATGGTAAGAGGGCATTGTTAGTAAGATATATTTTTAATGTCAAAACTTGGTCCATATGAACTCCTATTGTGTCCAAATATGAGTGACCTTAATTTGCAATTATCCTTAACCCAAAACAAATAAGTTTCACCCTTTTGATTGTGTGTTGTGTATGTCTTCTGTGGGATTTTGGTTCATTAATACTTATAACCAAGAGAATATTTTTTCTTTATGCCCTAATATTGGACTTGACCTTAAACAAAACCTTCATGTAAATCAATTCTAAATTAGTCAATTGAAACTAAGCACCTACAAATCCCCTATAAAGTAATGTGAATTGTAATACCTCATGTTTTAATAATTGCCCCCATGTTGCATTCATGGTCATTACTTGTAATACTCCACCCAAGAAAAAAGGCATGTTGTCTTCAAATGCCACCAATACATATTTCCTTGCAATTTTCAAATTTTGAAAATATGTCACAACTTTAGTTCAGGGCTCATGACCAAGGCTTTGGTAAGACAAGATAAGTTCATGGATAGGAATGAGGTCAAGGCATCCCTTCATTCAAAAACACTCACACAAAGTGTGTGAAAGTGCAAGGGGGTGCATTTGCAACTAGGGTACCAAAGTCAATATCAAGTTCCAATAATGTCATGCATCCCATGTTCTATGGCAAAATGAACATTTTGAGATGGTAAACAATAGAAGGTGGATATCTATGTTTGATCTTTCAACTACTATGTGTTACAACATGTGGTAAAAGTTGATGTAACAAATTTGGGAGGTCTTTTTAAAGCATAGACATATAAAGAATGTAACATTGCAAGACACTTCCAATATCTTGCATTTGGAATGTCAAAGTCAAATTAAGAAAATCAAATATTGATGGTATTTTTGTACACACATACCTTTTATTTCCTTCTAAAATGGAATGTAATCATTTTTGGGGTTGCAACAAAAATGATGGTTGAATTCATTTTGTTGTGTTATATAATGCTAAACATATATGTCATCATGTAAAGCATACGTATTCTATTTGTGGTTAAAATAAAAAGCAATTTGAAGAAATATTTGTATTCCCTATGATTTGGATGCAGTCACAATCAAACGAGCTAGAAAGCATGTCGAGTGACCGCCAAAACTCTATAAAAACTGTAATTTTGTTAGATATATTTTTATGGTGCCACTTTAATGCCATGTTAATCATGGAATGTTGTGCTAAATGACTAATATGAATGTTGAAGAATTCAAAATAAAAATTCAAGAAAAAAAATTCTAGGTTTTGGTTTTTAATAAAGGACATTTGAACTTGAACAATAATTGCATCAAAAGCAGTCAATTTTGTAAAAAAGCCAAGCTAAAGACTCTCTTTATAAAGGAATTTTGATGAGAAAAAAATTGAAATGATGTTACTTGATTATCCACACTGAAAAAACATGTTAGAATTAAAAAATTTCAAGAGTCCTTTACCACAAGTAAATGGGGTGTAATTTACATGACATATAAAAAAAAGTTGTAGTTTATGAAAAAAATAATTAAATTAAATAATTAGCATATTTTCATACATTTGAAATTAAGATAATTTTTCAAAATGAAACACAAAATTTGGTAGAATTTGTACACTTTTCAAAAATTCTTAGTTATTCATGAAAAGTTAATATAAAAAATGTGATGTATTGAAAAAATTATACGTATTTTTAGTAACATATTGCAAAAGATTTCATCCCAAAAGTCCTTTCTATGAGAAAGTGAAAATGACCACAAAAAGGATTGTAGTCCTTGAATCTTTTATCATTGTTGGCTCATTTGATTATGATCACACCCATTCATTTTGATAAATTATGTATTGGAATTACCAAGGTTCTTCAACTATGTCTAAAGACATTTCAAGATTTTTTTTATCATCAAAATTATGATTATTTTAAACCATATTGATTCTAATGTATGTTTTTGTTTAACAAAGCAATTAAAAAAAAAACTCAAGTATGTAATATTACTCTTAATAATCAATCAAAATTAAATTTCAATGTGATTTTGTAATGGAATATTCATTGTGTACCCCAATTGTGATTTCACTCAATGGAGAAGCCCCAAATGGCACTACAAAGTGGATTTTCACTTTTGAAATTTGAAGTCCTAAAATGTCACAAATCTTTGGAACAAGGTTTGGGATCCAAATTGGGTCTTCTTTAGATTATTAAAAGGTTCCTAAAGAGTATTTCAATAAAATGGAAAACATCCCCAAAGAAAAAATATATACAATGATAATTAAATGGTCATTTGAAAGGTTGAGAATCAAACTACAAAAGTGATTCCTAATCATTTAAATAATAATTTGAAGGGCCAAATCACCTCCAATTGGAAAGCTTGATATGTCATTGGAAATTTATTTTCAATAGTTATAAGTTTTGTTTTTGTTTAACTTCCAATTATGAGGTGAAATGAAAAAGTTCCCCAAAACTATGGACTCATAACTTAGTAGTTTCAAGATTTCCACTTGGGATCCCAAGGAAAAATGACCATTTGAGTCTAATACCCATGGGGAGTTGTAAATTATATTATATGGAGAAAGATGGTGTTTTTTCTCAAGTCTAGGCTATAGTAAGTCTTATGAATTCAAACTTATACTATGATTTATCCATGCACAATTTTGATACCAACATCACAAGTTTATAGGTTTCATGGGTTCGTTCCAAATCTATGCAAAATTTGTTATTTTATAAGTTCATATTGTTTAAACACAAATGTCATGCATTATTTAAACATAAAAGTCATGTGCTCGACATCATTCATGTGTAAACAACATGAATAGACATACAACATTTGTGTTTAAATAATGCACATGACATTGATGTTCAAACAATACAAATAGATGAATGACATTCATGTCTATTCCATACAAACCTATGAAAAACTGATTTTGTATGACTATTATTGTCAAATCATGCCCCATGAATTTGTAATGAAAATGCAACAACCACCTTCTCGTTTGGTTTGCATGATTTGACATGTTATTGAACTCACCTTAAGAAGTTCATGCAGATCCCATTTGAAATTTTTAACACTTTTCTTGTTGGGAGGTACAAAATGTGCCCTAGGTTTACATCCCTTTTGCATTTTGTTGCAAAATTGAAAATCAAAAGGTTTTTTTACCATTGGCATCAAATTTTACAAATTTAATAGTGCATCAAAATACAAGAAAACAATGGTCCAAATTCCAAACATCACCATGTTAATTAATCTCCAATAATCATTTGTTATGGGTGAAAATTCATATATTTTCAACTTTTAAAAATGTCAATTCAACCTCCTAGGATAAATTGAGGCTAAAAATTGACCATTGTTGCCATTTTTCCATATTATATTAGATGGCAACCACTTGAACAATTGACAACCACAAGAAATCACAAACAAATGCAAAAACATTGTGCCCTTGGATGTCACAAATTGTGTTAAAATTTGATGAGGTCACTTCATTTTGTTTCCTCTTGTCCCCCCAACACATTCACCCCAATTCTAATCACATTTCCTTACAAATCACTAGAACAACTTTTCAATAGTTATGTTTTATCATCAGTAGTGTTCCATTAGCTTTAACTTTAATTTTTATGAAATTATTATCTATTCTTTTAAATCACACGGGAGGTTTAAAGGTGAAGGCAAAATCAATTTTCACAATCTTCATTTTTTAAACAAGCACCTTAAAGGAAAAACTTCCAAATATGAATAATTTTAAACTCAAATGCATATTGATTTTTCACCTTACATTTTAATTTTTGTTTTACAAGATTCCAATTATATTTGTGTGCAATTATGTGGTTGATTAGGAAAATTTGTGATGAAATTTTATTTTTTGTCTTTCAGTTCCACACATAAGCTTTTGAATTGAGAGCTATTTTGCTCCCTACTCATTTATCTTTTAACCTTACTTGGAAACTAAAAGCTCAACTTGGATTTTTTATATGTATTGATTAATTGACTATTTTTGTGCATTCCAATTCTTAAGGTCTATTGTTTTAGTATTTTGCACAACCTTCATTGTCCACTTACATCCTTTATCTTGTGTTTGTATTATCATTGTATTCTATTTGTTCCAAAATTTTGAAGTTACAATTTGTTGTGAATGGATTACTTTCAATGATGCCAAATATATATATAATTTTCCTTAGTGCATTTTGCCTCTCTTGAAGCTTTCAATTAAATTTAAGTACGATCATTTCTTTCTTTTCATCCTTATAATATTTCATTCCCAAATCATATGAATTGCTACTTTTGTTTCACCTTTTGCAAATGTGAAGTCAAGCAAAGTTCAATTCTAAGTTTTGGGGGATCAAGTTGCTTGGGTTTACCATTGGGTGCAAATGTGGTAAAAGGAACCACATTCACCTCCTTGGTCATTATTTATTCTTGAAATATTCTTGAATTTTTTTAATAAATAATCTTCAAGAAAGTATTTTTAAATATTAAAAAAATCTATATTATTATGTTAAGGTTTATATAAAAATTTAGTAAAAAGAATGTCATTTTCAAAATTTTCAAATCACTTTATAAGTTATTTTAATACTTAAAGTGTTTAAATTGCATACTTTTACTTCATTAAATCAATTTCAAATACATTTTCATGTCCCCATGATATATTATGAATGTTCTTATATAAGTAAATTCAACAATTTCAACACAAAATTAATTACCAATTTAAAACATGAAAAACCAAACATTGTTTACATTTATTATGGTTCTTATTAGTTTGATTACACAAAAATATTTGTGCACAAACTAGAAATATTTGCACAATAATATTTTTGTACAATGAAACTCCCTTGGGTCAAAATCTAATGGCAAGTTGACCCAAGTTCAATGTAGAATTTGTTCTAATGTTGAAAATGGGAAAAAATTTAAGTGCCAAAGTTTGATGGCTTGCTACAACTTGCATCTTGTCAAAAGGTGAAATGTTCATGTCTAGGAGTTGAGTAGGAGCCTTGATGGATATTATCTTAATGAAAACAACTAGCATGTGAAATGAATGAAAGGTAGTTTATTGCATTGCATGAGCGTGAAACTATAATGCAATAAGTTACAAAAGGTTTTGCCACCAAGTCATGAAGGTGTGAATGTGTATAGTTTGCCATGATTTTTCATACCTTGAAGCTTGGGCATCCAATAACTAATTCTGAAGATATGAAAGTCCTATTCAACTTTATGAAGGTTCCCAACAACCCATTGGAACTTTAGAACTTGATCCCATTGGGTGGAGCATGGCAAAATCCATGCACGAATTAATTTTGACCTTTGTTCACCTTGTAGTCTATTAAGCAAAATTGTTATATCTTGTGATGAAGTCATCACAATTGACAACTAGTCTTGAACCAACATTCATGTGTATGTTGTTAAGCTTGGAAACATGTTTTTATCTTGTTATTTTCAAGTCTAAATGGTTGTTGAAAAATCAAATTCAAACAACCCAATTAAATGGTTGTTGATGCTTTGATGTAATACATTGGATTGTCCATCATGTTTATTCAAATGTGGCCTCCAAACTAGTGTATTTTGGTATAGAACATAATAGTTTTCTATTAATCCAAAACAAAGGTGGTCCCATGCACATTAAAGGATAAACATGCCACTTTCCTATTGTGCAAATATTGTCTAGATTATTTTTGGTACCCAATTCATTGTTTTGTGCAACAACCATTATATTTATTACATTGCACACCTCCCTCTTCCACCTTCATAGACTACCCCCTTTTTCAAATGTTTAGACACCTTTCAAGTCTAGGGTCCTTTGTTGGCCCAAAATGACTTATAGTGCATAAACATGCCTTTCTTCCAATAGCTTTTGGTGGCATCGAACTCATCCCGACAACCACCATTAAAGCGATAACCTATTTAGTGAATTGGGCCCTTGTAGATTTAATCATAGTTGTTAGGTTTATGGTCAACCAACATCTTTTCCTTCCTGAAGCTTAGCACAAATCAACAACAACACCTTCCCTTTCTAGTAACATTTTGTTAACAATGTATGCAATCTTCTATTACCCCCAACACATGCATATTTTCTTCCTTTTGAATAATTCATCAGGCAATAAGTGGTTCGAATTTAGGATTCCATTTTGAAGCATTTACATTATGATACCCTCTCCAACATGTTTTCCAACAAGATAACTAAAACCCATTGTGCTCAAATTTTATCATGTTCCTACCTTGGGCTAGCAATTGGCTTATAACTCAATTAATTTTCCCAACCTTTTGAATATCTTCCCCAATTTTTTTCACAATGTTTCAAATTTGGCTTGGATTACCACATCTTTCAATTGTAAACTTCCTTTGATGTGTGTGCAACACATCTTATTAACTTTATGGATATCCACCTTTTATGTTGTGCCTATGGGAATGAGTGCATGAAAACACATGTTGTAGTTTGCAACATTTTTGCCACCATTGCACAAAATGTTTGTTTTTAGTGGGGACAAGAACAACTACATGTGCTTCCCTCAAACACCTTTAACTCCTTTTGTTGACGAATTGACATTGTGTTCACTAAAAATGGAATTCACAACCTAGCTAACGTTGTCATAATCGACCCAACGTGTGCAGATTTACTTCCCCAATCTTGCACAACTTGGAGATTTGTTGCTTCTGATATAATTCAAATTAAAAAAAGAAGCTATCATGACTAACATGCCACTGATCAATTATTCCCTTTAGCAATTGAGATATTTGGATGTCCACATAAGTAGACTAATGTGTTTTTACACAATTGTGCCAATGCCATTTGGAACTTCAAAGGGCTAGAAGGCCTCTTATTTCTATCTTGGTTACTTTTTTTCCTCAAACAATTTCAATTATGTTACAAAGGATGCAAGCGTCCTCCATCTTAATTCAAGCAATAGGGGTAGGCCTAGCTACTTCCCAACTTCCATCCCTTTAAGATACACTCCTTGTTGTCACAACTGACCTATTACAAACGGTCGATTGTCCAAATGGAGAGATTTTGACACCTAGTTTGTGCTAATTTGGCATCCTTTAAATTTTTCCTTTTTTTTAATACCTTTGTACATTTTTTGAATCAACAATGTGTTTGTAGATAAAGTTTTGCAAGGTTTTGATGACTTTAGCTACTTATTCACCTTTCCTATTAATTAGATGAGGTGCCTCCCAAGTTCAATTTTTTCTTTGCAACAAGCCAATTTGATTGGCCCATCACTCAAAAAAAATAAAAAAATTTTGAGCCTCCCCAACATAGAAGGTTATATTTTGAAATATAAAGTTCCTCCGCTTTGGCCCATCTATATAGGTGAAAGGAGGATAACATCTGCCAAAGCATATGGGATAAAAGTGAGATGCTATCGAGAACATGTTGGGGACATATTGGGAACTAATTGGGAACTTAAAGGGAACATAGTATGAACACATTGAGAACCAGGGAACAATGGGAGAAAATCCCCCCTCCCCCCAAACTTAAAAGGAAAAGAAGCAAGGCACCTTGAGTGCATGCGTAGGCCTTCCCCTTGGCTGCATGAAATTTCTCCTCCCAAAAGAGTTTGTCACCATTTTTGGCCTGGGCTAATATCCCTTGCAAAGAACACTCTACCTATTGGTGCTCAGATTAATTAGTTATCAGGACCCTGAAGTTCATTTTTTTGCTTTTGTGATGGCCATCTTTGATTGACCCATCACAAAAAAGAAATTCAAACTTTGGACAGTCCTAGAAAGAAAGGTATGTGTTGTAATCTCCTCCTTGGGGAGCTGGTTACAAGTCCAACTTCTTCTCTTTTTTTTTTGCAATGAGCCAATTTGATTGGCCCATGGCAAAAAAAAGTTGAAACTATGGAGGCTCCCCAAATTAGAAGATTCTATGAAAAGATGGAGTGCCTCCCCTTTTGGCCCACCTATATAGGTGAGAAGGGGAGGACTTTGGGCAAAACATGTTGGATTAAAGCGAGGTGCTATTGGGAACACCCTTGGAGAATTCATTGGAAACCTGATGGGAATTTATTGAGAACTTGAAGGGAACATGTTGGGAACAAAGGGAAAATGGAAAAATTTTGACTGGAATTGTTTTAAGGATTTGCCTTAGTGAACAAGTAATGTTGCATGTCCTTTGCATGGGTCGTCTGGCTGCATGTGGCCCATGCAAAAGGAAAGCAAATTGCAAGGATCTTTTTACAAAAATTTGGAGCTTTTAAGACATGCTTCTATGATTTGGCTGCAGGGTGTACAAACTCCAAACCCTAACATTTCTGTATACAACCTTGTGACCTCCTCCTCATACTAGCAGACAGGCTCTTTGCACATTACTTGTGCTGTCTGTTAAGCAACAATACAAAAGAAATTCCAAGATTTTTCATTAGGCTGCAAATACACAATGTACTATTATTATGTGACATATTTTAAAAAGAAAACTTAGTGGGTATTGAGACTTTATCAACCAATGACAACATCTTGAATCCATTGGTTTAGGTCCTTCGAATTTATTGTAAAATGGACCAAAAAGGTCAAATGAAAAAAAATGGGAAAACTGAATTCCAATATAACATAGAATTGGTGATGACCAAAAGAGGGAATAGGCTGATAAGTAGTTATTGAGTATTTCAAGCTTGGCGTGCCATCAAAGTTTGAGACTTTCTTATGAGCTACCTTGATGACCCAGCCAAACCATGCTCCGTTTCTTTGAGTGAAAAGCCTCAATCAAATGAATGTTTAGCATGGAACTCTCTCTCTTTACATCTATGAGACTTAATATAATGTCGCTGCTCTTGCTTCTATTCCACCTCTTGCAACTTCTCAACATGTGATGAACCAGGTGGCAGCCCTAGTATCTCCCTTGCTGTTTTACTTTGACTTGTTCATAGCTAGAACATACTCAACTATGCACCATAATCCGTGCAGAGGATCATGTGTCAAATATTATACATACCACATCTAGTACGTATCTTGAAAGCTTATATGCATACTGCACAATGTCAATCTGAGCTTAGTGGAATCAAAAGCTAACCATCTACTTCTGCTGTTGAAATAGTGTACTTTTGTCACAATAAACAAGTAGAAGTTTCCATATCAGTAATGTGATAGGATCTGCAGATGGTACTTAAACAACGACTGTCTAATGAGTATGGATTGAATCTGGAAGCAGCAAAATCAGTTCTCAAATGAGCTATATACACAGCCCACCAGCAGGACCACCCCTCCTCTGCAGCTTGACAGAGGGTTTCTTTTGAGGCCTACACATTTTCTTGATGCAGCAGTGCTGGAATGGCAAAAGATCCTTTGTGTCATTAGGCTCCATTCTTCATCACAATTCATCACAGAGCTAATCACTACTGCAAGATCCTTGAACCCTTCACTCAGATGCATTGTCCGATTCTATCTTCAACAGAGCTGTGATGAGTCCTGAGAGGCTTTAGCACTGGGCTCAAAGCCTTGGAAGACTACTGTTGTTGGGACGGGATCAGCTGGATTGTGCTGCAGTTGGCATCTTTAGCTGAAGTCTTTCTCCAGTGCCACTAGAACTAGTGAAGCCCCATGCCTGGGTTTCTTCCATTGCTGAAACTGTTCTTTCCATGAATGGAGCAAAAACAAAACAATAGCTCTGGAAAGATGGTGCACAAAAAAGGATGTGTTTAATTTCAAGTTTTATTGTTAGAGTTTGTACACTATAACTAAAGTAAAGCTAGGGACCTACCATTGCAATTCCCGCTCTTACCCCACTCCTATTTCCCTATTGCCGCAGACTGTTGTTCACTTGTGCGAGAGGACTTGGATTCTTGTATGTGAAATAGCAATCTTGGGTATAAGGTGCACAATGACGAAGTGTGATAATCAGGGTTTTTCTGTGCAATGAGGTGTGCACTGGTGTGCGATTGAAGGGGTAAATGGTTGACACAAATTATATGTAGGTCACAGATTTTAACATCTGCATCATGTTAGTACATTCTAAAAATTGGGTTTTATAGTCAAGACAGCAAATGTGGTGTATACTAAATTTCATCAACAAATCATTTAGTATCTGGAGAATAAGTATTTTCAAAATGTGTTCTAAAATGTGCAATACAGGGTCAGCTAGACTAGTTCATAACCTTACTGTTCCAGGATATAAGCGAGCTAAAAATACGCTGGAGATTTCCTGGAATGTGAAAGAACCTGCACTAGGCCTATCTGGAGCTATGGCATCCCATTCCATTGACTGATTCCAGAGCTTGGACTTTGAACCCAACGCCTGGTGGCTCATGCCTAGCTTACAATGAGGGAGAAAGGCCACTCTGCACTCCCTCCTCCCTAAGTCTTTAAAAGTACATGGGAGTGCATTCTGCACAATATCAGCGTTTTCTTTGAATTTGCATGTGCTGATTCTGCCTGTAGAATCTATCAAGGTGGCAGATTATGCACTTCATTTCAACTTTGAACTCTTACACTAACTTACTAGATGTCAGTCCAACAACATAGGGCAATCCTATTGATCAAGAGCCATAAATTGGACACAAGGCCTTTAGATGCCAATCCAAGAGCAAGAAATGCTGAATTGAGGTGGCACCTATGTGGCATCATTTTGGAGGGAAAATTGGTTGGTTCATACCAAAAAAATGGAGCTTAAACAGGAGGTCATGGTTTGAAGAATCTAGATACCAGGGAGATGCCAATTAGGGTCCAAGGCAGTTCCCTTCCATTGCTTGTTGTTGATTTCCATTTTTTCCATTCATTTTTAAAGTTGTGAGAATGGAAGTTTCATGGATTGAGGAAGTTGTGGAGTGCAAACCCACTCCTCTGTTTTTGAGTAATTCTAATGTTGACATGGCTAAATTTGTAGATTTGCACAAGGTTGTTGCTCAAAATTTTGCATTTCAGGGCTGGAGTGAATTAGCACCCACCAATGCACCAGTTGCGGATGAGCCCGTTGAGGCCGTTTTCTGGATGGACGAAAATCCCATCCTCCCTGCCCGATTTTTTTTTTTTTTTCC
>Ga0116227_10001057_pt1 | contig 59317 bp, 47 predicted proteins | sample S1TSphgellanicum_FD_89693 | JGI IMG/M metagenome (GOLD analysis project Ga0116227, IMG submission 89693) | Host-associated microbial communities from peat moss isolated from Minnesota, USA - S1T2_Fb - Sphagnum magellanicum MG | ecosystem: Host-associated > Plants > Peat moss > Unclassified... | reverse complement strand
GGCGATCCCGGCATCGGTAAGTCGACCCTTTTGCTGCAGGTTGCCGAAGGGGTTGCGAGCCAAAACAAAACCGTTCTTTATATCGCGGGGGAAGAGTCCGTGGAGCAAACGGCGCTAAGGGCTTCTCGTCTTTCGGTTCAAAATGAAAAATTATTTATCTTAAGCGAAACCGAATTCAGCGCAATTAAAGCGGAAGTGGAAAAGTTGAAGCCCTCCGTCCTGATTGTGGATTCGATTCAAATCCTTTATAAGAGCGACATCCCTTCGTCGCCCGGCAGCGTGACTCAAGTAAGAGAGCTTGCGATGGAGTTCATGCATCTTTCCAAAAAACTCGGGATAGCTACTTTTTTAGTGGGGCACGTGACCAAATCGGGAGAGATTGCGGGACCGAGAGTTCTCGAGCATATAGTGGATACCGTTTTGGAATTCGAAGGGGATTTTCATCAAGGATACAGAATCGTGAGAGCAATCAAAAATCGATTCGGACCCACCGAAGACATCGTTCTTTTTCAAATGAGTTTTTCAGGGTTAACGGAAGTGGAAAACCCTTCTCGATTTTTCTTGCAAGAGCGCAAAAAAGAATCGCCGGGCTCGGTGATCATACCGACTTTGGAGGGGTCAAGAGCCGTGCTTGTGGAAGCTCAGTCTCTTGTTGCGCCTTCACCCTTTCCTGCCGCAACTCGCAAGTCTGCCGGAATCGATTCCAACAGACTTGCGCTTTTACTGGCCGTTTTGGAGAAAAAAGCAAAATATCAAGTGCATCATTGCGACGTGTTCGTTTCTATAGCGGGCGGCGTGAAAATTTATGAGCCTGCTGTAGATTTAGGGATCTGCCTTGCCATTATCTCTTCTTTTTCGAACAAAGCCATTGATCCCGACGTAGTTGTCTTCGGAGAAGTGGGGCTTGGAGGGGAAGTAAGAAGCGTTGCTAAAGCCGAGGCTAGAGTTAAAGAAGCCTTACATCTTGGATTCACAAAATGTATTTTGCCTAAAAAAAGCTGCTCGGGCCTTTCTGCCGATCTGGGAGAAAAGATCGAACTGAGGGGAGTTGAGACCGTAGAAGAGGCTATTCGTGCAATCGTTCGTTAAAAAAATCACGGTAGCTGCAAGAGATTCGGCTCTTTCGAAAGCTCAAACCGAGGAAGTACTCACAAATCTTAGGTATTACAGACCGGATATTGTTTTTGAACCGATCTTCGTTAAAACGACGGGAGACTTGGATTTGAAAACGCCTCTGACGGGAATGGAAAAAACTAATTTTTTCACGAAGGAAGTGGACGAGCTTGTTTTAACGGGGCTTGCGGACGTCGGAATCCATTCTGCGAAAGACCTTTCCGATCCGATCGCGAAAGGGCTCGTTTCCGTAGCTTATACGGAAGGGGTGGACCCTTCCGACGTAATCGTATTTCGAAAAGGGGAGAGCCTTAAATCTTTGCCCCCTTTTGCAAAGGTTGGAACCTCGTCCGTTCGACGGCAGGAAAATCTTCTTACTCTTCGCAAAGATTTCTCGCTTGTTCAGATTCGGGGTACAATTGAAAGGAGACTGTCTTTGCTCGACGAAGGAGAAGTGGATGCTCTTGTCATGGCTAAAGCCGCTCTGATTCGATTAAAGATCGTAAGAGACTCGATCCATCTTCCCGGTCCCTCTGCCGAAATGCAAGGTAGGCTTGCCGTTTTGGCAAGAGAGGGAGATCTCGAAATGAAAGAGCTGTTTTCCCTTATCGATAAAAAATGAAGAAAGTTTTGTATTTGGGAACGGATCGAAACTTTTCTCGTGCTAATGCCGAAGTTGTTTTTTATCCGGTTATCAAACTCGTCCCGAGAAACATTCAAGAACAAGAAATTGAAGCTCTTTTGAAGAGAATAAACGACTTCACGCACTGCTTTTTGACAAGCAAAAATGCGGTGACGATTTTATTTGCCATGTTTGAAGAGCAAGGAATTAACCTTGCCGCGGTCTTACAAGATAAGTGCGTATCTATCGGCCCCGCAACGAGCGAGGCTCTTAAGCAAAAAGAAATAACCGCTCTTTGGGAGCCCGAAGTTTCTTCGCAAGAAGGGCTTATTGCGGAAATGAGAAAACGCGACCTTCGGGCGATGTCTATTTTTTATCCGAGGTCTTCTGCTGCAAGAACAGTTTTTTCAAACTACTTGGACCTGGAAGGGATCGCTTACGAAGCGTTCGATCTGTACGACACGGTATATCAAATACCGGGGCCCTTGCCCGATCTTACCGAAATTGAAGAGATCGTCTTTACAAGTCCTTCAACCGTCAAAGGTTTTTTTCTTATCCGGTCTGAAATACCCGAAGGGAAAAAATGTACTTTTCAGGGGAGTATTACGGAAGAGGCGTTTCGAGAAAGGTTCAATAAATCCGTCACAAAAATTTGAAGAAGGGATTTCGATTCATTGTAACTAATTGAGGGGAGCATATATGATGTGCGAAAAACTATCTTTAAAAGGAGATTCCGATGGATTACAAACTACCCGATCTTTCCTACGATTTTGGGGACCTCGAGCCCGTCATCTCGGGTGAAATCATGCAACTCCATTATAGTAAGCACCATAATGCTTACGTCAACAACCTTAATGACGCTCTTAAGAAATATGCGGAGGCGGAATCTAAAGGAGACGTAGCAACTATGATCGCTTTGGGTCAAGCGATTCGTTTCAACGGCGGAGGGCATGTAAACCATTCGATTTTTTGGACGAACTTGGCTCCCGTATCGAGGGGAGGAGGGAGTCCTTCGGGGGAACTTGAGGCAGCGTTGAAAAAAGATTTTCATTCCGTCGAAAATTTTATTGAAAAAATGAGTGCCCTGACCGTTGCCATTCAAGGGTCGGGATGGGGTTGGCTCGGCTGCAACAAGGAAACGAAAAAATTATCAATTGTGACTTGCGCAAACCAAGACCCCCTCAGTACGCAAGGACTCGTGCCCCTTCTCGGGATAGACGTATGGGAGCATGCTTACTACCTGCAGTACAAGAACGTACGCGCGGACTATGTAAAAAATATTTGGAAAATAGTCTCTTGGAAAAACGTGGAAGAGAGATTTTTGGCAATTTGTAAGTAATATAAATTTTACTCTATTGTTATATTTTATTTATTATGATAAAATTACCGCTAATTATTGTATTTTCTAAGGGAGATTATGGGATTATTTTCTAAGAATAAACCTAAGATAAAAGTTCAGAGTACGAAGAAAGACGGCTACAGCGGTTGGATTAAGTGCACCCACTGCAATGAAATGATTCACGCAAACGAGCTGCAACAAAATCTGCATTGCTGTCCGAAGTGTAATTACCACTACAGACTTTCGGGAACTCAGAGAATCGAAGGACTGGTCGACAAGGATTCTTTCGTTGAACTGTTTACCGAACTTAAACCTTGCGATCCTTTAAGCTTTGAAGATACCGAACCTTACACGCAAAGAGTTGCCAAAGCTACGGCTTCTTCGGGACGCGACGAGGCTGTTTTGGCGGGAACTTGTAAAATAAACGGAGTGGAGACCGCTCTCGGAGTGATGGACTTTTCTTTTATGGCAGGTTCCATGGGTTCCGTTGTCGGAGAAAGACTAACTCGTATTATCGAGCATGCAACCTCAAATAAACTGCCTTTGGTGATCGTTTCCTCTTCCGGCGGAGCTAGGATGCAGGAGTCGATTTTTTCCCTGATGCAGATGGCAAAGACTTCTGCCGCGCTCGCGAAGCTTCACGAAGCAAAGCTTCCCTATATTTCCGTTTTGACAAATCCTACAACGGGAGGGGTTACCGCCTCTTTTGCATCGCTCGGGGACATCATAATTGCGGAACCGGATGCGCTTATTTGCTTTGCGGGACCGAGGGTTGTCGAGCAGGTTATTAAGGAGAAATTGCCTCCCGGCGCACAAAAATCGGAATTTCTTTTGGAAAAAGGATTGATCGATTGCATTGTAAATAGATTTGAATTAAAAGATAAGATTTCCTTGTTTTTGACTTTTTTTACAGGCAACGAAAGGACGTTTAGCGAAGAGGAATCACTCCCGCGACTTTCTCAGAAATTGCAGAAATTGATCAAATTCAAAGAGGTTGCCGCCCTGACAAAATCATAAAAAGGAACCGAGTGCAATGGAAATCGAAGAAATCGGCGAAGTGCAAATAATCACCCGTGCCGCGGATCAATTTGTGCCCGTTTACGGCTCCGCTCTTGCCGCGGGAGCCGACGTAAAAGCGTCTATCGAGCAAGATATTATAATCGAACCCGGAGAGTCCGGATTGATTCCGACCGGAGTTCGATTAGAAATACCCGCGGGATACGAAATACAAGTCAGACCTCGCAGCGGACTTGCTTTAAAAAACAAAATTACCGTATTAAATACTCCCGGAACGATCGATGCGGATTATCGGGGTGAAATAAAGGTGATACTTATCAATCACGGTAAGACACCTTTTGTTGTAACCCCCGGAATGAGGATTGCGCAGCTCGTGCTTGCACGTGCGTTAAGAGTCATTTTTTTGACCGAAGATCGAGAATTGAGCGTAACGACCAGAGGAGAGAGCGGCTTTGGACACACCGGCACCCATTGATCTTTTTTTCAAGAGAGGGAATCTATGAGCATATCCAAATATTTGGATGAGCGGCTCGTCGCGTTTTTGGAAAAGCACTCAAGAGAAGAGGTTATCGGTGCTTTGGTGGATCTTTTGGATAAGGAAAAAAGACTCGAAGACAAAGATGCGTTTCTTTCCGCAATTGTCGAAAGAGAAAGAATCGTATCCACCGGAATTGGAATAGAAGTAGCTATCCCTCATGCCAAAATTCCGGGGAAAGCGGGTTTTTTTATTGCCGTCGGTATTCAAAGAAATCAGGGCATTGATTGGAAAGCGCTCGACGGGTCTTTAGTTCGTCTGATTTTTATGATCGGAGGCCCCGACAACAAGCAGACCGAATACTTGAAGATTTTGTCGAGCCTTACACAGTCTCTAAAGGATGAGGGGCGCAGGAAACGGTTGCTTAAATGTCGAACCGCAAAAGAAGTGGTAGACCTTTTTACAGGATGTTAATATGGATCTTAAAATAAAAGACGTTGCAGAACTGTTAAGTGTTTCCGAAACAACGATCCGCCGTTGGCTCACAAACGGACAAATACCCGCATATAGACTCAACCATCAGTACCGATTCAGTCGGCTCGAAATTGAAAACTGGATGATGAGTTGTAAACTGAAAAAGCAAGAAGATTCTTTATCGGAACAAGAGTTCGAGCTTCCTTTGGTAAAAACGGGAACCCAGCAGTTTAGTCTTTTTCGCGCTCTCCATAAAGGGGAAGTATTAACGGGAGTTCCCGGGTCTTCAAAAGAAGAGATCATTCGTGCGGGAGCCAGGGCTGCCTGCGTCAAGCTCGGGCTCGACGAAGATCCGGTTGCGGAACTGCTCCTCGATCGAGAACAGCTGATGCCCACTTCTTTAAACCACGGCATAGCCGTTCCTCACCCGAGAGAGTTTATCGTGAAAGGGGCGGGGGGGGATATGGTAATCGCTCTTTTTCCCGAAACGCCGATAGACTTCGGATCTTTGGACGGAGAGCCCGTTCACAGTCTGTTTTTCTTATTTTCTTCTCAGGACAAAAGGCATTTGCACTTGCTGGCAAAGATAGCGCATCTTTCCGCGGGAACCGAAGCCTTGGAGCTTCTACGTTCTCGCCCCGATAAAGAAACTCTTATGTCTTTTGTCAGATCTTGGGAAGGGGCAATCAACGGCTAAGATATCATTCTTTCCCATATCGGCCCGTATTTTTTCTGTTATTAAAAGGGGTTTATATTTATCCTAAATTCCGGAAAAAATAACCGGGCCTCGTATCATGTCACAGAAATTCTTTATCAAGAAGTCTATTCAATCTTTGGTAGACGAAGCAGCTCAAAAGCGGCACACTTTTAGTCGTTCTTTGGGGGCTCTCAACCTCATCACCATCGGAATCGGAGCCATCATCGGTACGGGACTTTTTGTTCTTACGGGTCAAGTGGCCGCCGATTACGCGGGGCCCGGAGTACTTATATCGTTTCTTATAGCAGGGATGATCTCCGTCTTTGCAGCTCTTTGCTACGCCGAATTTGCCGCTTTGATTCCGATTGCAGGAAGTGCCTATTCTTACGCATATGTAACCATGGGCGAGTTTATAGCCTGGGTTTTGGGCTGGGGAATGACTATTCAATATTTGATTGCCGCTTGCACCGTTTCCGTTGCTTGGTCCGGGTATTTTAATAGTCTTTTGGGGGATTTCGGTCTTGCGATACCGTCGTTTTTGGCAAGTTCTCCGTTTGCTTATCATCCGGAAACGGGTTGGTCGATAACGGGAGCTCTAATCAATCTTCCCGCCATGTTCATTGTAGCAGTTATGGGAGCTTTGATTTCGACGGGAATTAAATCCGCGGCAAGCTTCAATAACGTAATGGTAATTTTAAAGCTCTCCGTTGTGGTTCTCTTTATTGTATGCGGCATAGCCTATATCCGAAGTGACTACTTGGTTCCCTTAATTCCCGAAAACACGGGTATTTTCGGCCACTACGGCTGGAGCGGTGTTTTGAGAGGTGCGGGGGTGCTCTTCTTTGCCTTCATCGGTTTCGATGCTCTTTCTACCCTTACTCAGGAAACGAAAAATCCGCAAAAAAATATGCCTCGCGGTATGCTCGGATCCTTAACACTTTGTACTGTAGTCTATCTGATTTTTGCCTTTGTCTTGCTGGGCCTTGTAAGCTATAAAGCGCTCGGAGTTCCGGATCCGATTGCTCTTGCCGTCAACGTACTTGGTCCGAAATTTGCTTGGCTTCGTTTGTTTGTCAAGGTTGCGATTTTGGCCGGATTTACTTCGGTGATTATGGTTATGATGCTTGGGCAAACTCGTATTTTTTACACCATGGCACACGATGGACTTTTACCCCCGAAGATGGGTAAAATTAAAGATTCGACCCACGTGCCTCTTTTCACAACGGTTTTAATCACGATTGTCGGTATGGTAATCGGAGGTCTTTTCCCCGTCGGAGTTCTCGGTCAGCTAGTTTCTATGGCAACGCTTATGGCTTTTGCCATCGTCTGTTTTGCCGTTCTCGTCTTGCGTTATAAGCAACCGAACTTGGAAAGACCGTTTAAAACCCCTTTCACGCCTTGGGTGCCGCTGATTGGGGGATCCGCTTGCGTACTCCAGATGCTTTTGATGCCTCTGGTTACTTGGATTCAGCTCCTTTCCTGGCTGGCCATAGGTTGTATCGTCTATTTCACCTACGGAATGAAGCGCAGTAAAGTGCGGCTCGCTCGAAAAAAGACCGGTTAGCGATTATGTAGAAAAGGGGACTTCCCCTTTTCTTTTTTTCTTCCTACGGGGAGTATGCAAATGAGCGCCAAAAAAATCCAACCCATCGCATAAAAACAGTCGTTAAGTCCAAGCATTGCGGTTTGGCTATCGACAAGTTCGTTTGTAATGCCGATGGCCTTATCTCCCGTAATACCGAGTTTTTCCATATCTTGTAAAAAAATGTTCGTATTGTCCGAAAAGGGGGTGATTACGCTCCCGAGTCTTTCATGGTGATAAGCGGTTCTTCGAGTCCAAAGCGTATTGAAAACGGAAGTTCCGATTCCTCCCGTCATCGTCCTAACAAAATGGAACATCCCGGTAGATTGGGGCAATCTCTCGTTCGGGATCTCTTCAACACTGAGGGAAAAAAGAGGGGTAATGAAAAAAACAAGTCCGAAGCCGAGTAAAATTCTCGACAACCAAATATGTTGCAGGTCAACTGCCGTAGTGAAATACGAAGTATAAAAGCACGATAGGGAAAATAAAAGGCAGCAAATAACAAGGGGCCTCAAAGCCCCGTATTTTGCAACAAGCTTTCCCGACCAGATAGAAAGCAGAAGGGGAGCGATTCCTATCGGGGCAACCGCAATACCCGCCCAAATCGCGTTATACCCCAGATTTACCTGTAACCAAAGAGGAATTAAGACTACCGATCCGAAATACATTGCATACATTATTCCGATAAAAGCAACCGATATGGAGTAGGTTCGAATCTTAAACAGACTTAAATCTATGATGGGGCGCGGATGTAAATACTCCCAAACAAGGAAATAGCAAAAGGCAACAGCCGAAGTGATCGATAGGGATAGTATGTAGGTAGATTCGAGCCAATCGTATTGCTCTCCTTTATCCACTACTATTTGTAAACAACCGACAAAAACGGCCAGTAAGAAAAAACCGATGTAATCGATCGATACTTTTTCGGTTTTGTTTTCAAAATCTCTTAAGGTATACCAAACTAAAAAGGCACTGATAAGACCGAAGGGAATATTGATATAAAAGATCCAAGACCAATTGTAATCGAAAGAGATCCATCCTCCGAGAACGGGGCCTATGACCGGAGCTACGATGAGTACCATACTCCAAAATGCAACGACCGTATTTTTTTTTTCGGGGGGATTTGTAGATACAATTAAACTTTGACTCAGCGGTATGAGAGGTCCCGATACGAAACCTTGCATAAAGCGTGCAAAAAGAAGGGTAACAAAATTAGGGGAACTTCCGCACATCCAAGAAAAAAAAATAAAAAGTAAAATGGAAGCTATGAGAAGTCTGATACTACCGATTCTTTTCGTAAGCCATCCGGTGATGGGTAAAACGATCGCATTTCCTACCGAAAAAGAGGTGATTACATAGGTGCCTTGACTTGTGCTCACCGAGAGATCTCCCGCAATATACGGAATGGAAACATTTGCGATGGTGTAATCAAGGACAATTAAAAAGGTGGCAAGCGAGAGACCCATTAGAGAAAAAATCCGTTTTAACCCCGAAAGAGGAGCGTTCAAGAGTTTGCCTCGCTTTGCAATTTACTCGTGAAGGTCGGCAAGTTGTTTTGTATGACCGCATCAATTTCCTCTTGCACCCCGTCTTCTTCGTCCCCGAAAATATCGGTTGCGTAGATAGGTACGCCTCGGGCAATTCCCTCGGCACAATCTTCCTCGGGTTTTCGTATGTCTACGTGTACTTTCATTGAAAGGCCGATGCGTAAAGGGTGATTCGTAATTTCTTCTTCATCCAAAGCAATTCTTACGGGAATCCTTTGTACGATCTTAATCCAATTTCCGGTCGCATTCTGGGGAGGGAGCAAAGAAAAAACGCTACCCGTTCCCGCTCCGATTCCGACTACGTGTCCCGTATACACAACGCTTCTTCCGTATATGTCGGTTCGAATCTTCGCTTTTTGCCCAATTCTCATCTTTCCCAGTTGATCTTCTTTGAAATTGGCGTCAACCCAAATTTGATCGAGAGGCACTACTGCTAATAGGGGTTGCGCGGGATTCACTCTTTCTCCCGTTTGTGCGCTTCTTTGCGCAACAAGGCCTGCTGCCGGAGCTTTTATCACCGCTCTTCGAAGCCTGACCCAAGCTTCTTTCATTTCTGCCGCCGCGGTCCTCACAAAAGGGTGCGTCGGTATTTCCGTGTTTTCCACTTGAGCAAGAACGGAAAAGTAGCTTTGCTCGTTAACAATTAGAGAAAAATAGGAAGAGCTAAGCGCTGCCTCTGCGTGGCTAAGATCCTCTTTTGAAACGCTCCCCGAATCTACAAGCAGAGATCTTCTCTCAAAGTCTTCAGCGTCTTTAATGAATTTTGCTTTGGCAATCGCTATACTCGCTTTTTTTTGGGACCCTTCTGCAAAAAGTGCCGCCACTTTTCGAACGCTTTCGGCAAGAGAAGCTTTGCTTTTTTCCAAAGCTATCTTGAGATCGACGGGGTCGAGTTCGATCAGAACTTCCCCCTTTTGTACGCACAGGGTATCGTCTGCGTATATTTTTGTAATGATCCCTTCCACTTGAGGCGTTACGTAGATTAAATTCCCCGAAACGTATGCATCGTCGGTGTACTCGTCAAATCGTCCCCACATCAGGTAGTAAAATACCCATCCGATTGCAATGACGGTGAAGAATAGAGTAATTGACCATAAAATCAATTTTCTTTTGGGGTGAGGTTTTTTTCCCGGTTCGTCCATCTATTGCACTTCCTCTTTAGCCATTCCACCTCCTAATGCTTTAATAATAGCAAGCAGGGAGGCAACTTTATCATTTTGGAGTCTCACAGCGTAAAGTTCCTCTTCGATCAGAGTTTTTTCAGCCGAAAGCACGGGAGCATAGGTGTCAATTCCGAATTGGAAAGAGGACACGGCTACCGAATGCAGCTTTTTTTCGACTTGTATTTTTTTTTCTTGCATTTCCAATTCTTTATCTATGTAGCCGTAGACGGTTAGTTCGGTTGCAATTTCTTTTGCCGCTTTTAGGATAAGCTCGTTATAAGCGTATACGGCTTCGTTGTATTTGGCCGCCTTATCTTCTAAATTGGCCGTAAGTCTGCCTCCCGTGAAAAGAGGAAGATTGATCGCGGGTTGCAGAGTGCCGTTTCGAGAAGCAAAGTCAAAAAGATGAGAAAAAGAAAGAGTGGAAAGACCTGCCAAGGCTCGCAGATTGACGTTCGGATAAAACTCCGTTTTGGCCACTCCCACTTCTTCTCGTGCCGCTTCCACTTGCCAAATCTGCGCTATGACGTCGGGTCTTCCCGACAGTAAATTCAGCTCGAGATTTTTCGGCAACCCGGCGTTTTCGTAGGGAAGCTTTTCTCTCGGTAGGATTCCAAGATCGCAATCGGGGCCCTCTCCGATGAGCTCTTTTAGGAAAAATTCGTCGATCGAGAGGTTTTTTTCGAGCTCTTCGATTTGCTCCATGAGAGTCAGCAATTTTGCGTCCTCCTTTAGGGATCTTTTTACGCCCTCGATCCCGGTTTCGTAACGATTTTTGTAAAGAGAGAGGAGCTCTTTTTGACAGGCTAATTTTTTTTTTTGGAGCGTCAATTCCGCAAAGCGGGTTTGCAAGTTAAAGTAGGTGGAAGCGATCGCAGTACATAAAAGCAGTTCGGTATCGAGTTTTTCCATTTGCTCCGCAGCGGCACGTCCGAGCGCCGCTTTAAACATCTTCCGGTTTTTACTCCAAAAATCTATTTCATAGGAAAAATCTAAGAACAGATCGACTTCGTTGAATTTCGAGGGGATCGGCGCTTCCGGGGAGCTTGGAAAAAAGTCTCTGATAAGACCGTATCTGCTTAAATACTGCCACGTATCTGCAGCAGTTGCGTCGACCGAGGGAAACAATTTTGACCTGACGGATTTGGCAGAGGCTTGAGCGGCAACCACTCTAGATTGCGCTTTTTGCAGTGTAGGACTCGATCTTAAGGCTTTAGTCATCAAGGCATTCAATTGATCGTCTTCAAAGATTTCCCACCACGGGCCTTTGGATTCAGAACAGGAGAAAAGGCCGGCCGTTTTTTGTAAAACTCCTTCAAGAGAAGGATAGGAGGCAGTTTTAGCCATATTTTTATCTACGGAATGAAAACATCCGGAGCTTGCTCCGAGAAAGGGGAGTACAAAAAACAGAGGGTTGCTTATTTTCATTTTGTGAGATCTTTATTTAATATCCGTATAATCCTCACATATAATTCTTTTCTATATTTTTTCAAATAATTTAATTTATGTGTTTTTGTGGAAATATGAAGCGAACATTATAAAGATTTTCCGAAAAATTGATTTTGGTCAACTTTTAGGGCTCTTTCGCAAGAATGAGAAGAACCTTTTGGCATTCGATCACAACTTCACCCAGATGCCGAAATCGTTGTCGTCATCGGTGATTGTTTGAAGCCTGGTGCAGTTTGCGTCCAGCCAGTCGACCGCTTTTTTCGTTCCTTCCCATTTTGAGATGTCGTCGAAAACTACAATTCCTCCTTTACGAACGTAGGGAACCCATTTGAGGACATCGAAATAGGCAGCTTCTTCGGAATGATTGCCGTCTACATGTAAAAGATCGATATCCGAGGGGGGGGTAGCTTTTGCCGAAGTTTGTTTGATAAGGCGTACATGGTCTTGAAGCTTCAGCTTTCTAATCGAAGTCTTCACGGAGCTAAAGATTTGTTCGTGATCGATGCTTTCCCAATATGTTTTATGATCCCCTTCCATACCTACGGCAGAGCTCTCTTGTGTCCAAGGATCAATCCCGTAGATGACTCCCAGACGTAAAGCTTTTAAGGCAACTCCCATGGGAATTAAAGATTTTCCGCCGAAAACTCCGATCTCAACAACCGTTTTCGGTTTTAGCTCTTCGATCAAATCGATCAGCACGGTTGCTTTGTATTCGGAACACCAGCCGTATAAATTTTTCATGGCACGCAAGGCTGCAATTTTGGTTTTATTCGAAGAAGAAGCTTCCGGAAAAGATTTTTGTAGATATTCGTAATGAGAGGGTGGAGGCATGTCCATAGGTGATTTTCCTTTTTTAGTAAAAAACTTAGTGATAATTTATGGGGGTTTACTTTAAAAAGATCAAGACAATTAAAGAGGTGAGACATGCGACTTGGAGCGTCTATTTTGGGCTTTGCGGTTTTGTTTTCCGTCCATTTGCAAGCGGAGCGGCAAATACTTTATGAAACCGTTACCAAAGGGGAATCGATAAAGACCGTTTGGAACTTGGAAAAGACGGAAAATAAGATGCAGATCAAAGGTCTTAAAAAAGGAAAAGACGTGAACATGGAATGTTCTGCCGATTTTCGTCTTGAAAGCTACGAAGAAAAAACCTCCGAATCCAAATTTTTTTCGATTGCGAAACTTGGCCCTTGTCTCATTGTAAAAAATACGGATAAAGGAAAAGAAAGAACTCTGTCACACAAAATCGGAAAGATGCCTTGGATTCAAGATTTTACTTTCGGATTTCAAGACTTTGTTCGAAGTGAAAAGAAATCGTGTGAATTTTGTATCGTATACCCGAAAGATCTGGCTCTTCATGAAATGATCGCTACGAAAGAAGGAGAGGAAGAAGTAAAGATCGGAGAAAAAAAATATAAGGTTCAAAGGGTAAAGATTACTCTTACCGGTTTTAAGAAACAATTTTGGAAGGCAAACGCTTTATTCGACAAAGAGACGGGTATTTTGGTGCAATACAGAGCAAACGAAGGGCCGAGAACGCCTTATATTGAAACGAGCTTGCTTCAGATGTAGAAAATACGGGAGTGGATTCCCTCCCGTATCTAACTTACTTAGGTCTTGGCAACAAGACCGACTACGATTCTCGGTTCTTTGAGTTCGGCACTTCCTTCGGGTTTAAATAAAATTCCGCCTGCCCCTGCATCGATCGCTCTATCTACTTGTTTTGCATTGAGTCCGTAAACTTTTAAAGCAAGCGACTTTTCTTTTAAAGCGGAAGAGCCCGCCATAAACATCTCGTCTTGCCCTTTTTCCCTTAGTACGGGGTCATTTTCCTGCTGACACTTTTGATAATAATTAAACATTGCATCGGACGGGATCTCTTCGATAAAAAGCTCTTGATACGGCTTGAGCACAAGTGCTTGCCCGATAGGCAGTTTTGAAAGAAAGGATACAATCTCCCCGATCGATTTTCTAACCGTAAGGGGTTTTGCAAGGATTCGTAAAAAACCGTTTTGTCCTGCTGTTACGTTCCAGGAATGGTCGGGAAGATTAAAAGGACCTAGAGCAACCGATCCTTCAAAAGAAAGCTCGAGAGAGAATCGTTTCATGATTTCGACGAAAATCTTGAGTCTTTCCGTAGCTTCGGGTTCTTCCACCAGGCTTAAAAAATCGGAACCGTCCATTTGATGGATGATAAGAGTCTTTTCCCCTCCGAGCTCCAATTTACCGTCTTTGGACAGGGTCTCGGCAAGTTGTTGCCAAGTCAGTCTGATCTCTTCTTTTGTTTCTTGCGGAAGCGTTGCGGGGAGGACTTCTTTATTTGTGTTTGCCATGGAAAACTCCTTTGTTAATTTTCGATGACTTCCCGTTTTACGCTAAGGATTATCTTTTGTCCAGAATTTTTTATTACTGAGGGAAAACCGTGTTTTTTCCCGCAATCATCCCCCCTCCGAGGCATAGGTCTCCGCTATAAAAAACGATTGATTGCCTTAAGGTAACGGCTCTTTGAGGATTTGTGAAACGCACGTGCAGGATGCCGTCTCCTGCGGGAGAGACAATGCAATCTTCTTCGGGTTGACGGTAGCGGATTTTAGCTTTGCAACTTAAGGGAAACTCGGGGATGTCCGATACCCACGTGATTTCGTCTGCCGTAAGTTCGGAGCCGTACAGAGCGGGATGATCGTCTCCTTGCTCAACGTAAACGATGTTTTTAACGGGATCTTTGTCCACTACAAACCACGCTTCTCCCGGACCTCCGATGCCGAGCCCTTTTCTTTGTCCCGTGGTGTAGTAAGCCATCCCTTCGTGCTGCCCGACTTTTTCTCCCTTAAGGTTAAGGAAATCTCCTTTTTGATAGGGAATATAGTTTCCTATAAACTCTTTGAAGTTCCTTTTTCCGATGAAGCAAATACCCGTACTGTCTTTTTTTTCAGCCGTTGCAAGTCCGTGCTCCGAAGCGATTTTACGCACTTCTTTTTTCGGAAGGTTCCCTATCGGGAAAAGTACTTTTTGCAGGATCTCTTTTTTTAGAGTGTAGAGAAAATAGCTCTGATCTTTCCCGTCGTCGATCCCTTTGAGAAGATCACCTTCTTCGTTTGTTCTGCAGTAGTGACCCGTTGCTAAAAAGTCCGCACCGAGTTCCATCGCTTTTTGGAAAAACACTCTAAATTTGATCTCTCGATTGCATAAGATGTCGGGGTTCGGAGTCCCTCCTTTTTTGAGCTCTTCGATGAAACCCGTAAAGACTCCCTCCCAATATTCCTTCACAAAATTTACCGAATAATAGGGGATATTAAGAGTTTCGCAAACTCGTACAACGTCTTCAAAATCTCTTGTCGAGTTGCAAATCCCGTCGGCTCCGATCTCTTCCCAATTTTTCATGAAGAGTCCGATGACGTTGTACCCGAGTTTTTGTAAAAGTAGGGCGGATACGGAAGAATCCACTCCTCCCGACATTCCGACAACCACCGTTTTTTTTGTATTATCCGACACCGTGCACCTTCATCAATGGTGAAAAGGATACCAAATCGGCAGAAAAAAAACTACTTTCCCTTCCAAAACGGGGGTAATTCAAGTTTTTTGTTTTCCGAAATGTAAAGTTTTAATTTTCCTTTGGATTTTGTATTGAACTTTTCTTATCATCTCCGTAGGTAACGAGATGGCATTCCGTAAAATATATATTTCACCCAAGGTAGTGTAAAGATGGTCGAAGTTTACGAGCAAAAGCCGGACAATTTTTTACACGCCGTCGAGACGGCGGCGGTATATATAAACGTTCGAGGCAAGATCCTTCTTCTTGAAATTGCGAGCGGAAAATCGGAAGCGGGTGCTTGGGGAGTCCCTGCAGGAAAGCTGGAAATCGGGGAAACCCCTTTAACGGCTGCAAAAAGAGAACTTTTCGAAGAAACGGGTATCGATTTCGCAGAAGAGCTATTTGTAAGACTAAGCCCGCTCTACATACGCAAACCGTATATCCAATACGTTTATCATCCATTCGTCGTTAACTCCGAAAATCTACCGACGGTTAAGCTGTCGGACGAGCACACCGCTTATGTGTGGCGTACACCTGCCGATGCGGAAAAACTTCCTTTGATGGAAGGTGCCTTGCAGGCTTTACAATCTTACCTTCGTTACACTTCATAACCGGAGAAAATATATGAAAATTATGGGTCCCGATCCGGAAAAAATTTATCCGCTTAAAAATTACGACAAACTTGTTTTTCTCAAAAACTTTGTTAAAGCAGCCAACATCGTCGTTGGAGACTACACGTACTTTGACGACAGAAGAAACGGAGCGGATAAATTCGAAGAGTATAACGTTTTATATAACTACGACTTTTCTAAAGTGAAACTGATTATCGGCAAGTTTTGTGCAATTGCTGCGGAAACCCGTTTCATCATGACGGGCGATCATAAGCTCGATGCCATAAGTACGTATCCGTTCCCGATATTCGAAGAGGGATGGGAAACCGCCTTCAACGTGCGAGACTTGCCCGTAAAAGGGGATATCGTTGTCGGGAATGACGTCTGGTTCGGTTACGGCTGTTTAATTAAAAACGGCGTCACAATCGGAAACGGAGCGATCATCGCAGCGGGAGCCGTCGTAGTCAAAGATGTTCCTGCATACTCCATAGTAGGCGGCAATCCTGCTAAGGTCGTCAAAATGCGATTTGACGATAAGACGATCGGTCGCCTCGAGAAGATCTCCTGGTGGGATTGGGACATCGAAAAAATCAATCGCAATCTAAAAGTGATTTGTTCCCTTGACGTCGACCGTCTGGAAAAGATCTCTCAAGAAAAATAGTAAAGGAATTACATGACTCTATATATGAAAAGCTTCACAACGAACATGATATCATGGTCCCTACAGTGCAGATAATCGCTCAAGAATCGACGGCGGTACTTTGTCTTTTCGGGGAGAAGAGAGGAAAGACTTTGAAGATTCTTGTGAAGTCGGGCGAAAGCTGAGTCGAGGTTATAAAAAAACTGAAAATGCGATCAATCTAAAGGTAATAGCATATGCAGAAGAGCGCAGAGATTTTGAAAGCGGTTGCAGTTGCCGTGTTTCCGGGAAACATAGAGTCCCAAAGACGATTTTTTCGTAATGTCAAGAATCTTTCCAAAAGAGAAAACACATAAATATTTCATGTGAAAAGGCCCCCTTGTTAGGGGGCCCTATTATTAACGGCTCTTGCCGGGGCTTACGAGTTCTTTCGGAGCGTCTTCGACGTCGTGGAACACGATTTTTTCATCTTCGACGGAGACCATCCAGTTTCCCCCTTTACCCGGATTGGTAAGAAGCCTTTCCGCGAGAGGATCTTCGAGATATTGCTCGATGATTCTGCGTAAGGGTCTTGCCCCCATTTCGGGTTGGAAGCCCTTATCCACAAGGAAGTCTTTTGCTTTTTGATCGAGCTCGATCGACATATTCTTTCTTGCAAGCCTTTTTTGTACTTTCGAGACTTCGAGGTTAATCACTTCGAGCAGATGCGATTTATCAAGAGGTCTGAAGATAATGATCCCGTCGAGTCTGTTTAAAAACTCGGGCTTGAACGCTTTTTTTACTGCACTGTCGATTTTTTCCTGCATCGACTTATAGTCGGGCATACCTTCAACGGCGGAGAACCCCACTTCGGAGCTTTTTCGAATGAGATCGGCCCCGAGGTTGGAAGTCATGATGATGATCGTGTTTCTAAAATCGATCTTGCGTCCGAAAGAATCCGTGAGTCTCCCCTCTTCCAAGATTTGCAAAAGGATATTCATCACGTCGGGGTGAGCCTTTTCGATTTCGTCGAAGAGAACGACGCAATAAGGTCTTTGTCTCACCTGTTCCGTCAGCTGACCTCCTTCTTCGTGACCTACGTATCCGGGAGGCGATCCCGTCATGCGGCTTACCGCGAATTTTTCCATGTATTCCGACATGTCCACTTGAATCAAAGCATCTTCGCCGCCGAACATCTGTATGGCGAGCTGCTTTGCCATCAACGTTTTTCCGACGCCCGTAGGTCCTAAAAAGAGGAAAGCTCCGATAGGTCTATTCGGATCTTTAATGTCGGCTTTACTTCTTCGAATCGCTCTGCAAACGGTGCTGAGCGCTTCATTTTGTCCGATGATCTTGTCTTTTAAAAGTTCTTCCATTCTAAGGACTTTTTTCGTTTCTCCCTCGGTGAGTCTGGTAAGAGGGACTCCGGTTTGTTTCGAGATGATGGCCGCAACGTCTTCTTCGTCAACGACCGCTTTTTGCTGCTCTTTCTTCGTTTCCCACTCTTCGATGGCAAGGTGCAAAGTGTCGATCAGGTTCTTTTCTTTATCGCGTAAGTTCGCCGCTTTTTCATACTCTTGCCCGTTGATCGCTTTTTCTTTTGCGATCCTGAGTTCTTCGATCTCTTCTTCGTATTTGGAGATCTCTTCGGGCTGATGCATCATGGCAATTCTTGCTTTGGCACCCGCTTCGTCGATCAGGTCGATCGCCTTATCGGGGAGGAATCTTCCCGCAATATATCTGTCCGAGAGATACACCGCGCTTTTAATTGCTTCGTCGGTGTAGATACACTTGTGGTGCTCTTCGTATTTTGCTTTGAGTCCTACTAAAATCGAATTCGACTCTTCAAGAGAAGGAGGGGCTACAAGGATTTTTTGGAAACGTCTTTCGAGAGCGGCATCTTTTTCGATGTGCTTTCGGTATTCATCGAGCGTCGTAGCTCCGATACATTGGATCTCTCCTCTTGAAAGGGAGGGTTTTAAAATATTGGAAGCGTCGATTGCTCCTTCGGCGGCACCCGCTCCGACAATCGTATGAAGTTCGTCGATGAAAAGAAGAATGTTCCCGTTTTTCTTTACCTCATCCATCACGGCTTTAATTCTCTCTTCGAATTGCCCTCTGTACTTGGTTCCCGCGATCATTAAAGTCAGATCGAGAGAAATCAGTTTTTTCTTCGAAAGGTGATCGGGAACTTGTCCTTTGACGATCGCCTGGGCAAGGCCTTCGACGATAGCCGTTTTTCCGACACCGGCTTCTCCGATAAGCACGGGATTGTTTTTACGTCTTCTGCAGAGGATAAGAATGAGTCTTTCCACTTCTTCTTTTCTTCCGATGACGGGATCCAATTTGCCTTCTTTGCAAAGTTCGGTTAGATCATGACCGTACGCTTTGAGAGCCGGCATTTTTTCCGTAGCGGAAGAAGTTTTTTCCGAAGTACCTTTCGATCCGATCGGGGAGGGCGACCCGGGAGACATTCCCATGGGAGGAAGTTGGAGGTTGAACGTTTCGAGTTCTTTTAACACTTCTTTTCGTACGTCTTTGAGATTGATATTGAGATTTTCGAGTACTTGGGCGGCAACTCCGTCCGTCTGTCTGAGAAGAGCGAGCAAAAGGTGCTCGGTTCCCACGTAGTTATGGCCGAGTCCTGCAGCCTCTTCGTTGGCATGTTCAAAGGCTTTTTTGACTTTTCCGGTTAAAGCGGGATCTCCGTAAACTTGTATTTCAGGGCCGAAACCTACCAGTTTTTCCACTTCGGCACGCACCGTTTCGTAGTCAAGATTGAGATTGCGAAGAACGTTCACCGCGATCCCTTGCCCGAGCTTGAGCAGCCCGAGTAAAACGTGTTCGGTTCCGAGGTAGTTGTGATTCAGACGTTGGGCTTCTTTTTTCGCAAGTTTGATAACTTGTTTGGCTCGATTGGTAAATTTGTCAAACATGATAGTAATCCCTTCGGTTGATGCTATATTGCGAATGCCGCTGAAATAGTAGCTGCTTTTTTTCTTTTTGGCAAATCGGACAAAGATTAGCAAGAAATTTTTATACGTATATTTTTTTTGTTTGTTTTCCTGTTTTGTTCAAAAAGGCAAATCGGTAAAATACTCATTATAATTGTATATTTAGACGGTTTCGATGGAATGGAAAATTATTGACACGGGAGAGGACGAAGCCCGGGTCATCATGCAAAAAGATTTTGATCTTTTGTCAGCGTTGGATCTTGAAAAAGATCCGATACTCCATTTTTATTCTTGGAAGGGGAATAGTGCAACGTACGGTCATTTTCTGGATCCGTTTTCTTTCCTCTCCGAAGAAGGGGTTCGCAAGACGGGTCTTTCCCTTGCAAAAAGACCTACGGGAGGGGGGGTTATTTTCCACCTCGGGGATTTTGCTTTTTCGGCTCTCGTCCCCGCAACTCACCCCGCTTTTTCGGAAAACACCCTTGAAAATTACGCTACCGTGAATCGACGGGTACTTGCTGCTGCCGAGGAGTTTTTACGGGTTAAGGGCTGCGTTCTTACCGAAACGGACGGCGAGGCGAAAGAAGCTGCCTGCGCACATTTTTGCATGGCAAAACCCACTCGCTACGACGTAATGCTCGAAGGAAGAAAGATAGCGGGTGCAGCGCAAAGAAAAACGAAAAAAGGTTTTTTACATCAGGGCAGTATCAGCCTTTTTATGCCGTCCGAAGATTTTTTAAAAACGGTTTTACGAAACGGCGAAGACGTAATTCGGGCGATGAACACCTATACCTTTTCGCTCCCGGGAAAAAATCCCGGTCTTTCCGAAATTGCCGAAGTGCGAAGGCAGATACAAAACCTCTTATCCAAACATTTTAGGCGAGACAATTTATGACAAGCAAACCGAATACACCGAAATACGCAATCAATCCTACTCGAGAAGAAAACTATCCGGAGTGGTATCAGCAGGTGATCAAGGCAGCCGATTTGGCAGAGCACTCTCCCGTTCGGGGATGCATGGTGATTAAACCGTGGGGCTATGCGATCTGGGAGAATATGCAAAGAGTTTTGGATGCTAAATTTAAAGCAACCGGGCATCAAAATGCGTGCTTCCCTCTTTTTATTCCTCTTAGTTTTCTCCAAAAAGAAGCTTCTCACGTCGAGGGTTTTGCTAAAGAATGCGCTATCGTGACGCACCATCGACTCGAAAAAGATGCAAAAGGAAACCTGGTTCCTGCGGGAGAGCTGGAAGAGCCCTTGATCGTCCGTCCGACTTCGGAGACGATCATCGGAGCGATGTTCGCGAAATGGGTGGAATCGTACAGAGATCTTCCTTTGCTCATCAATCAGTGGGCAAACGTTGTCAGATGGGAGATGCGTACCAGAATGTTTTTACGGACTACGGAGTTTCTCTGGCAAGAAGGGCATACGGCTCATGCAACCGAAGAAGAAGCGGTTGCCGAAACGAAACAAATGCTCGATATTTACGAGGAATTTGTAAGAAATTATTTGGCGATCCCCGTCGTTAAAGGGGAAAAAACTCCTTCCGAGAGATTCCCGGGAGCCGTTGCAACGTATACAATCGAAGCGATGATGCAAGACGGAAAAGCTCTTCAAGGAGGAACCTCGCACTTCCTCGGCCAAAATTTCGCAAAAGCATCGGAGATTAAGTTCAGAGATGAAAAAGGGGATACGAGACACGCTTGGACAACTTCTTGGGGGATGACTACCAGAATGATCGGAGCGACCGTGATGGTTCACTCCGACGACGACGGATTTATCTTGCCGCCCAGAATCGCTTCTGCCCAGGTCGTAATCATCCCGATCTTGCATAAAGAAGAAACGAAAGCGGAAGTGCTCGCGGCTTGCAGAGCTCTTGCAGACGAACTTCGCAAGGTTTCGTACTTCGGCTATCCTCTGCAGGTCATTTGCGATGAAAAAGACGGTCGAGGGGGAGACAAAGTGTGGTCCTGGATCAAAAAAGGAGTCCCCGTACGAGTCGAAATAGGGCCCAGGGACGTTGCTGCAGGCAAGGTTTGTTCCTACCGCAGAGATAGGCCGCATAAAGAGAGCGCGATTGTGTCAAAGGAGGAGTTCGTATCGGGACTTCCTTCTCTTCTCGATGAAATCCACGAGGGAATGTATCAAAAAGCTCTGGCCTTTAAGAAAGCGCATAGCAAGCGGATTGATAACAAAGAAGAGTTCTACAAGTTTTTCACTCCGAAGAATCCCGAGCAGCCGGAAATTCACGGAGGATTTGCTCTCTGCCATTGGAGCGAAGATCCCGAAGTCGAAGAGATTGTCAAAAGGGATTTAAACGTTACAATTCGATGTATCCCGCTCGATTCCGAAGAGGAAGAAGGCGTTTGCGTCATTTCGGGGAAGAAGAGCCCGAGAAGGGTTATTTTCGCCAAGTCATACTAGCGTCTAATTCTAAAAATTCATAAACAAAATTTCATTTTACTGTATATTGTCGGACATTTATCCTTGGAGGAAAAATGTCGACAAGATGTCGAACGCGGAATTGCCGGAGTCGTCATACATCATGGCCGGCATAGCCAAACACAAGCCGGTTCTGCCTTTCCCGCCGCCGGAGAGAAAATACACCCAATCGGATTCGCAGATAGTTTTTACAAAATCAATAAAGGAATTGACTTTTTTTTCGTTAGGGGTTCGATAAAATTGATCAAAAATCAGTATTGCAGAAGACCGATTTACCGGGTAAGGGAGTGCTCAACTTGCAAAGATGCGCAGAGAAAGGCCGGCAATGGTACAAGGGGAATATGTTCGATGGGAAATATAGGGTAATTTCCCGTATGGCCGGAGGTTTTTTCTGCCTTGCTTGGTGTTTTGCCGTCGACACAAGTGAAGAAATCAAAAAGATCGTAAGACAGGAACAGTCCTAAAAAAACGGACGCGTCCCGCACGGATCTTACTTTAGGGAGCCGTCAAATCTCGAGTTTTCTAAAAAAATATAGTCAATGTGCGGCAAGGGATTCCTTCTCTTGTCGTTTAAGTACACGATTGATACAATACCCCCTCTCACCGGTTCGATTTGTGAGTGGGCATGTTTCACTTCGAACCGGGGTAAAACTTACTAAAGAGGCTTTCATCCTATGCTTACCTTTTTCCGAACGTATCAGAAATCCGTTCTTATTGTTGTTGCAGTCTTGGTTATCGTTTCTTGTTTCTTCTCAAGCACTTCTTACCTCGGCGATTCTCGAGAAACGGAAGCGGAAAAAGTTTTTATAAAAGCCGTTGACGGCTCCAAGATTGAAAAAAGACGGATAGATCGCATAGCCGACTTTTTATCTTCGGGGCATCCCGACTTGCTCGACGATAAAATATCCTCTCCGAATTTTCTTAACGACGGCGTTTTGGAAAAAGACTTTTTAGAAAATTCTTTGGGTTCTTTAGTTGCCGAAAAAGTTTTCCCGAGCATACAAAAAGATCTAAGTAGGGCGGTCGAGTCCGCTAAATCTTTCAGACCGTATCGTCACCCGAATAATCCCGCTTTGGATGCAAGTCTCATTTGGTCCCAATTTTCTCCCGAGATTGCAGGAGCTGCCGCCTCTCTTTGGAAACTCGGCGACACTCCGACGCATGAAGCGTTTGACGTTCTCTCCAAACTCTACTTGAAACAAAAAGCGATTCCTCTCGTCTTTTTTAGAAGAATGATGAAATACCAAGAAAGTCAAGATTCCCGCTCGGCACCCGACGAGTCTTTACCAAACGCCGATTTGACCCTGTTCGGACTCCACGGAGCAAAGCAGTGGTTCGGTTCGAACTATTTGGAAGCGGTAGCGCGAGTGATTGCAAACGGAGCTGCCGAAGCGGCAAAGAGAGGCATTCAAGTGTCGACTGCGGAAGCCAGAGAGCAACTTCTGACAAGCCTCTCCGAAGGAGCTAGAAAAACGGGAGAAAAAATAGACCCCGCCGCTCTTGATCAAGTTTTCAGGCTCGAAGCCGGACGGCTCGGAATGAGTGAAAAAGAGTGTATAGATGCATGGAAAGAAATAGCTCTTTTCAGAAAACTGCTGGCGCATTTCAGAGACTCTGCCGCCTTAGATCCCGCAGTATTGCAACAAGAATACGAAGCTTCGAAAGATCTTGTCACTCTGGATTTGTTTTCTCTCCCCGTTTCTCTTAGATTTAAAGACTTTCCGTCGCTTCTCAAGCTGCAGCTGTACATAGAAGCCGTATCAAACACTCCGAAAGATTCTTTAGCTCTGCCTCGGGATTTTCTGACCCCTTCCGAAATACGAAAAAAAATGCCGGAACTTGTTAGGACGGAGTATCTTCTCGAGTATCGAGAAATCGATCTCAAGAAAGCCGCCCTTCAGGTTGGCGTAAAAGAAACGCTCGCTTGGCAAACAACCGATTCGGGTTGGGAAATCTTGGAAGCAAGCTTTCCTTTCATCGGTAAAAACCGGGCTTTAACGAAAGAGGAAAGATTTGCTTTGCTCGAAGAACTTTCAGCCGAGCAAAGACTCGAAGCGGATGCTTTTTCAAGGGAAAAAATACTTTCTTCCGATAAGGAAAGAATCGATGCAATGCTACTTGTCGCTCCCCTGAAAAACGAGTCTTGCCTCGTAGGGGATAAAGGGGAGGGGCTTCCGTTCAAAGAAATCAAACAGACGGCGCCTCTTTTGACACTTTTAGAAGCAACTTCGGTTAAAGAACAATCATCCGAAACGGAAGCTGAAATGACAGCGAAGAAAAAATTGTCGGCATACAGCCCTGACGGACGCCGTTATTATAAAATAGAAGTTGTGGAGCGCTCTGCGGAGCCTCGAGTTCTTACCTTTGCAGAAGCGGATTCTTTAGGGGTTTTGCGACAAAAGCTCGATTCGAAGCTCGAAGCCCTTTACCCGATTGCGAGGAAGAAAGGGGGCGCTGCTTACACAAATTCGGACGGTTCCCCGAAAGCTCTTTCCGAAGTAAAGGATCAAGTGGGACTGCTGCTCTTTCCCGAACTTATTTCCGCAATCCAAGCGGAGTATAAAAATTCATCCGGAGCGGAGCCGACCTATGCGGAGAAACAGTCTCCCATGTTTTATGTAAAACACAGGATGCACGCGCATCTCGCGGAAGTTTTGAAATCTTTCCAACAAAACAGTGTGACTCAAGAAGATAAACATCCTTTAGCCGCACAATGGGATCTCGTATCGGATAGAAAGACAAAGAATAAAAAAGAACTGCGCCCCGAGGAGTTTGCCGTCGCCGAAGGGGATTTTTCTCCTCTTCGTCAGACTTCCTCCGGCAGAGAACTCTTCTTTAAGACCGTAAGTAAATTCCAAAAGGAAAAACTGTCCGATGACGAACTGGAAGTGCTTCTCGAGCCTTTCAGAAAAGATGCAGAGAAGAAGGGTGTGCTTGAGTTGCTTGGTAAAATGGAAGCGAGCGGTTCCCTTTACTTGGGTCAGCGCTAATGAAACCTCAAGATCTGATAGAGAGTATGGATCCTTTCTTTCCCGCGGATTTTTTTCGCTTGGAGCTGGAAATACGAGAAAGAGAAACCGAGCTGCCCGATTTATCGGGCATGCTCGCCGAGGAATCTTTTGCTTCCGTATCGCTATCTTGGAGTCCCGAGGGAATTCAATGCACCTTCGAAGTGAAGGAGCCTTTGACGGGTTCTTTTTTTCCCGATTACGATAAAGGGGATGCGATCGAAATTTTTATCGATACCAGAGACAATAAAAGTGCAAGTTTTGCATCGAGATTTTGCCATCGATTTGTCATTTTGGGCGAAGAGGTAAGCGGTATCAAAGCCCAAGAGATCACGAGGTTTCGATCCGAAGACTCTCATCCTCTTTGCGATCCCGAAGACATCGATGTCGAAATAAAGAAAAAGAGATCGGGCTACGATGCGATAATTACTTTGCCGAAAGTTGTTTTATACGGATATGATCCGCTACAGTTTGCAGGGATCGGGTTTGCGTATCGAATACATAGACAAAAAAACACGCCTCAGCACTTTCCTTTTTCCACGAAGCATTTTGAGCCGCTGCAGCATCCCGCTCTTTGGGCCTCTCTTTTATTAGTTTAAGAAACAAACGGTACCTATGAAATATACCAAATCTCACGAATGGATAAAAATAGAAGGACAAACCGGGGTGGTCGGAATCACTGCCTATGCAAGAGAGGAGCTCGGATCGGTTGTGTTCGCGGAGCTTCCCGCTCTCGGTAAAAAACTTTCGATGGGAAAAGAGGCTGCCGTGTTGGAGTCGACAAAAGCTGCCGCCGACATCTACTCTCCGGTATCGGGCGAAGTGCTCTCGGTTAACTCGGAACTTACAAAGTCTCCGAACTTGATCAACAACTCTCCCGAAGATCTCGGGTGGTTATTTACGATTAAAATAGAAAATCCCGCAGAACTCGAAAGCCTCCTTACGGAAGAAGAGTATCGCGGGATGATTCAATCCTAAAAAAACGGCTTCGTTATTTTTTATCCAAACTAAAAGGTCCGGAACCGAAGTGTGTCAGCATGAGGGCGGCCCCTGCCATCGAAATGTTTTTCCAAAAACAATAATGCTGCATTCCGCTTGAAAATAAATTAGCTCCGTCCCAGAACTTGTGCATCATAAAAGTTACGGGTACCAGGAAAATCACAAGAAGCCAAGCTCCGATTTTTACTTTGTATCCGAGAAGGATGCTGAGTCCTCCGACGAAAGCGAGTATTGCGGAGAAAGGAACGGAAAAGGATGCTAGGGGAACTCCGAGAGATTTTGCATGTGCGATAAGATCGGGAGAAAAATGTTCGACCGACTTAATGAGGAAGATTGAAGCAAATAAAATTCTACCGAGTAAAAAAACATACGAGTTGAACAAATTTTCTTTTTTTGATCTTTTCATAAAAAATTTCCCTTTTTGTAAAAAGTTACCTTGTTGTTGTAACGTAATACTTCTTTTTGAATCAAGGGGTGTAGTAGTAATTTTTTACAAAAAAGGAGAGGCTTTTAAAATTCTCAAGTCAAAACCCGCAGTTCAAAAAAAGAAAGAGCTTTCGGGAGATTATGTTCTTTAAAGAGTCTCTTGTTTGTTTTGAGATCTGAATAGATATTTTCCGGCTACGATCACAATTATTCCTACGGCACTGAGTAAAAAAGGAAATGCTTGAGAAAGAGAGAAATGCCTTCCGATTAATTCTTCCAAATAGAACAGGACTCCGAATACTCCTAGAACCGCAAAAATGCGTCTACTAAGTAATGCACTTAGCATAATCATACCGATGTTCAGTAGACAATATATTGCATGACCCCACTCCGTTTTGTAGGTGTTTACTGAAAGTCCGATCCAGAAAATAGACACCCCGAATACGTAAGCCCAAAGGCTAAATTTTTCTCTGTTTTTCTTGTCTAAAATAAAAGCGAAGATAGTAAGGGATGCGCCGTAAATAATTGATATCTTCGGGAATATATAACTCGGAATGTTTTTGCTAATGAAATACGCGAAAAACGGCAAAATATCCAAGCTTGCAAACCATAAAGTGAGATAAAGAATTGCAGTTAAGCAGGGATATCTGATAAAGCGCAACGTAATGTAAGTGGCTGTAATTGTAATGATTTCCATTAAGAACCAACCACCGGATATCCACTGATAAAAATTCATATACTTGCCGGGACTTCCTCCGGGCCATACGTTAAGTATATCTAAAACGGTATAGACGATTACAGGGATAAGAGACAGAGCAAGAAAAACCCCCATTCCTCCGAGAATTTGATTTTTCTTTTTCCAAAAGTACAGCCCGAATCCATAGAGCGCTAAAGCGTAAATTGATACAGTCAAAAGTAAAAAATTCTTTTCGTAATTTGTATAGGCGCTTACTAAAAATTGACCCAAAGCCAAGAATATAAGAAATCCACCGAAATAGTAGATCGTAGAAGAGAGCTTGTGGCGTCTCAGGACTGAGGCATCGGCCTGTAATACTCTCCAAATCTCTTCGCTCTGAAGAGGAGTGCAATCTGCTTGTAATGCAGCTTTTTCTAAGTCTTGTTTATGGAGTTTTTTATTTAGGATCATCGATATGGCAACTTTTTTTTCGTTTTTTTCACCTTAAGTCAAATACTCTTTGGAGGAGTTTTCAAGCAAGAAGGGCTTGTGTATACGATTCTTCTGGCTTCTTCGTAAGGCTCTTCTTTCATGTGGTCTATATCATTTGGGTATTTTTCTGGTCCGAAGTAGAACATTTTTTGCTTGGCCTGAAAAATATAAGAGACCCCTTCAGGGTAATCACGACCGGTTTTGTCTCGAAAGGAGATTGTTACATCGGCCCTGGTGTGATCCCAAGGATACTCTCTTAAGTGGGGTCTGATTGTTTCTTGAGCGTTGATGATTTCAACCAACCTGTCGGTTGCTTTAACTTGAAGTTCTCTTGCTTCCTCAATCGTCACTTGTCGATGCAAGACGAACATTACCTCTATGCTTTGTATATCATTAGGCATAGATCCACCGTCTCCCTTACAGAAAAGGCCGAATTTTTCCTGCATTTCGCGTTGAAATATAGCAACAACTTCATCCACGCAGCGTTCTTTTAAAATATTTTCTTCTTTTGTATACTGTTTTTCTGTGTCCATCCCGAATCCCGAAGAAAATAAGAGGGAGAGACCTAGTAAAAGCTTAACGCCGATTCCCGTCATAAAATCCTCTTTTTTCCCTAATTTTTAAAAATTGATCTTGTCGTTCTTTCGTGTATGTATTTCCCATAAAAGCGTGATCTCCATACCATGGGTTGTTAGTAGAAGTACACGGCAAGAACGTTACATTGTAACTAAAACCGTCATTTTGTTCTTTTGCATATTTTTTTGTCACACGATCTTTCTCCGAATAAAAATTACTTACCTTAATCCCATAGCTTTGAGGGATTAATTTGGCGGGACCGAAAGCAAGGCACATCCACTGTTTTTGCATAATTTTTTGTTGATCTTGGGTTAATCTTTCGACGGCTCTACGACCTATTACTCCTCCCTCGCTGTGGCGTAAGTCCAGCCAAACTAAATCGGGATTGATTTTCTGAATGGTGTCTGCAATTGCTCCCATCATTTGACATGTTTTACGGACTATAGATGTCTCGATATTGTTTCTTTCATCGTTTGCTCTCTCAAGATCCGACTTAAGACTCCCGGGGGGATTGTGCATCCCGAGAAATAACGTTCCTTCGGGAACTTGATCTATAACCGACTGACACATTTCTTTGAATTCGGAAATATTGGTCTGGATTCCGTTTTGGAAGGTAAACAGTCCCACTTGGCCTCCTTCCTTAGGAAGAAGTTCTGCAAAATGATTCAATAGATTTACTTTGCCGGGTTGGAGTTCCTCTGGAGAGAATTGCATTTGATACCAATGCCCGCAGGAGACGTAATAATCAATCTGTACTCCCTCGACTAAGGCTTTAGCCTGGATCAAAGAGGCTCTGCTTCCTATGTTTTGTCTGATATCATTGATAGAAACTTCAATCGCCGGGGATTGGTTAATATCGAGACTGTTTAGACCGAAAAGATCGAGTCTATTGAGAGGATTATTTGCTACATAAAGATAGAGATTGGGCCCGTCGGAAAAACCAGAAGGGTCGGGTGTAAGCCACCTTTCCAGAGATAGATCGTAAAAACGGATACCGAAAAATACGAGTCCGTCTTCTTGCCTTTTAGAAGCAAAACGCCATGGATTTCTCGGAGAAGACGGTGAGGCTTCTTCACTTCCGAAAGCGCTAATTTTATATAATTCGGATACCGTTCCTTCTTTGGAAATAAGTGCTATACAGTTTCCTGCAAAGTCCTGAAGGGGAGCGTATACGGTGCCGTCAAGTTCTACTGCTACGGCAGCGCCGATGTCCGCTCCGATTCCGAGTCCCAAGACTTTGAGTTCTACAACCTTCCCGTCTTCGTTGACGGCGCCTATTTCCTTGTCTTGATCGTATAAGAAAAAGACCTTGTCGGTTTTGCCCGAAGATGTAATGTCTCTCGAGAAAAGGCGAGAAGCGGGGTCATAGGAGTAGCTGATTTTCTTCTTGCCGGGATGGGTTACGGAAGTAAGACGACCGAGAGCATCGTAAGAATACAAAATTACTTCGTTTGAGAGAGGTTTTTCCGTAAGGTTCCCGTCGAGGTCGTATTTGAGGGTTCCTTCGGGAGAACTGATGATCTCGTTGCAATCGTTGGTCTCGAAGATTGACGAATTACCCATGGAGTCAAAAAGGTAGGTTTTATCGCCTTCTTGCGTGATTTGTCCCAAAGCGTCGTAGGAAATGGTTTTTTTAGAGAAGAAGGAATTGTTGATTTCGTACACTCTTCCCGGAGGATCATACGATGTTTCGTATGTATTCCAACGAGTAGTTTGTAAAAACGGACGCTCCAAGAGGTCGTGATCCGTGCAAACCACATCAAGATCGTAAATCAGCTTTTCTTTTTTTACTTTTCCGTTAGGGTCGAATTGAAGATAGGCATGCTCATAAAGAGGGCGATTATAGGGATCCCTGCGAACAACTCGATGCAGTTTTCCTTTGGTATAGTCTCGGGTGACGGAGGATCCGTCGGGAAGAGTAAAACTTATACATCTTCCCATGTCATCATATTTTCGAGAAAACGTACCCAGCTCGGATTGTTCTTCTTCAAGCTCGTCAAAGATATTATAGGAACGAAGTAGCTTTTTCCCCGAGATGAGATCGGTCATTTCACAAGGATTCATTCCTCTCATATACTCGTAGGAGTAATCGATCGTACCGTCGGAGCTTTTTAAGGAAAGAATACGCCCCAATCCGTCGTAGCTATAAGTAAGCGTAATGCCTCGAGGAGAGGTGCGGGTTTTTATTCTTCCCACTTCATCGTAGGAATAATACGTAGCTTTCTTATCGGCTTCCAACTCTTTAATAACTCTTCCTGCGGAATCATATTCCGCGGAATGGACAATTTTTTTTGTCGGAGTATCTTGAAGATAGACGGTATAAATTGTTTTTGCTTTGTTTCCGGCTCGATCGTAAAAGAACTCTTCAAAAGAAAGAGTTTTCCCTTGTATGTCTTGTTTTTCTCTCGAAACAACCTTATTTAACGCATCGTGGGTTTCAATTGTCTTGGAACCGAGAGCATCGGTTGTCATTTTGAAAAGAACGGATTGGCCTAGTTTATTTTGAACGTATCCGTATGAAAATTTGGTTTCGGCACCAAGAGGATCTTCATGTTTACAAAGTCTTCCCTCACGGTCATAAGAAAAGGAATCTACGGCGTAACCTTTGGAAGTAATTCGATAGGCTTTTTCGAGTAGAGAATTTTTATTGTAATCGAGCCTTGTATAGTTTTCTCGACTCGGGCCCTTTTGTTGCCATTTTTGTATAACGGTTCCTTCGACGTCGTGAATTGTTACTTTAGATACGTCGCCTTGAGTGGTTGTTTTTAGAAAGCCGAGAGAGTCGTATGTATAAAAAACGGATCTTTCTTCGGCAAACTCACCCGTTTTTCTGCCGATTCCGTCATAAGAAAAACGGGTGATCAGTCCGTTCGTATCCGTATGAGAAAGCAGGTCAAAAGTGTCATACACCCAAAATTCTTCGGCAAGGAGCTTATCGTCCGAATCATAAATCTTTTTCGATTCAACTCTTAAGAAAGGGTCGTATGTATAATGCGTCTCCGTCCCGTCCGGATCAACCGTCTTTACGAGCGTTCCGTTTTTATAATATGTATGAGTAAGGATCGTCCCGTCCGGCTTGAATATACGAGTGGGGTTGCGAAAGACGTTATATTCGGTTCGAGTCGTTTCTCCTTTGGGATTTGTAGTCGAAATTAGGTTTCCGGAGATATCGTATTCAAAGTGTATTTGCGGAATATACTCTGCTCCCGTTTCATCGATTGCCGAAGGAAAATCGGTAGTAAGGCATCTTCCGAAAGTGTCGTAGGTTTGTATTGTTGAATTCCCTTCAAAGTTAGTCTGAGAAACAATCCTGCCTTTACAATCATATGTGTTATAGGAGGTTCTACTCTTGCCTTCCTCGTCAAATTCTTCGGACGATAACACTCTGCCCATTGCATCGCGATTGTAGATTGTTCGAGGAAGTCCCGCCTCTTTGACTTCTATCGGGTGATCTTTCAAATCGTATTTATAGAAGTTCTCTTTTCCCAAAGGACTCGTTTGATAGGTTACGTGGCCTCTGTCATCGTATTCCGTATATAAAGTGTACCTAAGTCGGTTTTTGGCATCGTAAACTTCTTCTTTTTCTTTAAGGTTGTGACAATCATAACTATAGACATGCTTTTTGATCTGATGTTCGGAGCCGGAAGGGATGTCTAAGTAGAGTTCGGTAAGACTTAATATAAGTCCGTTATTCGCGTTATGCTCGTAACGTCGAATGGTCCTTCGAGAAACCTTTGTTAAATCGTCCTTATCAAAAAGGACTCCGTTATCGACGATCTCTTCTTTAAGAAGGTGATCGTCGTCATAAACGAAAAATTCTCTTTTTACGATTTTATTCCGTGCCTTTGTGATTTTTGAGGTCAAAAGATCCGTATTTTCCTTATAACCATAGAAATACGAAAAGCCGTCTTCCTCTTTCTCGTAAAGTAGCAGGTTTTTATGTGAATCATACCGGTAGCTTTTATGCACGCTTTCCGCTCCCGATAACGATCCGTCGGAGTTCAGTTGAAACGATTCTTTGTTAATCGTTCCCGTAAGCTCTCCCCAGAGGATCTCTTCCTGAACGTTGCCTTTTTCATCGTACTCGAAAGTTTTTGAAAAAATGGGCATACCTTCTTTATCCAGAAGAATCTTGGCAATCATCCTCTCGTCTTTCCATATGAATTTTAAAACGGACTCGCGAGGGCCTTCCTTATGAAATTTCTCGATTTCTAAAATTCGACCGTCTTTGTGGTGGTAGCGGCTTAACGCACCTTCCGAGTCTATAACGTCGGTGTAGGAGGGATGATAAAAAAATGTCGCAATAGCTTTCATTTCCCCGTTTTCCCCCACGGGAGAAGTAAGCTTTTTAACTTTGTTGACTTCTATGTTTTTTCGATAAAATTTTTCATCTCTTTCCCGGATATGAACGGGGGAATCGTAGTAATCCACTTCCACTTCACAACAATCTTCCAGGAAAATTCTGTTCATATGGCAGCCTACTCTGGGGCCTGCTTTTGAGTACTCGAATTTTTCTTTTCTTTTTGAACTACTCTGGACTTTCCCGAAGTATTCACATGAATGCGACGGAACAACGCCTTTATAAAGAAATGATCTGTTATCGGATGTTGTTGCGGTGAATTCAAACGGAGGCTCGAATCGATCTATATCTAATCGAATCCAAGAATGTGTTTTTGTTCTTGCAGGATTTTTTACTTCGATTCGAGATAAGACATCTTTTGAGTTGTATTGATAGTCCAAAAAATGCCCGGAAGGAAGACGTTCCGAAACGAGCTTATAATAATAAAAAGGGTAAAGGTTAAGGTTGTCGAATTGTTTTGATAGTTTTCTATACTCGCGAATGCCTCCGTCTGCAAGAAAGACGGTGACTTCGAAATCTTTCGGTTTTCGTTTGTTGACGCGAACCCGAATTTTGTTATTTTGGGGATCATGTCTCGCGCTTAGAGTTCCCGAGTAACTCCCGTTTTTTTTCTCCGGTTGATAGTAATAATAGCGATCATCTCCTCGAAGAGTGTCTTTATCGGTATGAGTGTAGGATAAGACGGTGCCGCTCGGCTCGGGGAGTTCAAAACGAACGTCTTTAAACGAAAAGCCTTTTGACAAATCTTTAGAAAAAACAAGCAAGTTGGCATGAGGCAAAAAATTCCAGCCCCCTTGAAAAAGCCAGTCTCTCCTCAAATTTTTCCTAACGGTCTCCAATCCATATTGATCTCTTTCCAGTAAGCCGCTACTTGAGTAGCTTCTTCCAAGAGAAAAGGGGTGAGCTCCTTGTAATGTGGTATCGTGGATGGATAAATTCAAATACCCGGACATCACGTTGACGTGATGGACGACGGCAGGATCTTCATCGGAAGAAAAAAAATTATCCCAGTTTGCGCACAAATAAAAAGGAATGACAAAAAACAAAAAGAAAAAACGTTTCACGGGATCCCTGCAAATTAGCCGTTTTAAAGGCTAGGCATCCTATTCCAATTCCTTTTTTTTGCAAAGCATTTGTAAAGATAAGATCAAAGAAAGTGTGAAAACAAACCAAAACTTCGGATTCACTTTTCCCGTAAGAAGCATTTTCGGAAAAGAAGGAGCGGTGAAATCGAAACGGGATTTATATTTTTTTGAAAGGCTCCTCTGCTTCAGATCTTATTCAAAACAATGTTTCGCCTCGGTCAACTCTTTTGTAGTGAGGGAATGATCCATCGTAAAAATGACGGCAGGGGTGTCGGCTTGTAAAGATACGGGTAGGGAAGAGCTAATATAATCTAAGGATAAAGAATGGAGCTCTCTTCTAATAGTGAAATTGCATTTCGTTGTAGTCATCCCAATTACCTTAGAGTTTATTCCTCCCGTAAAAGTACCCTGTGAGCACGCTGTAAGAGGGAATTGTCCTTTTTCAGGACCGGAGGTAGAAACTAGTGTTATTTTCTCATTAGGCTTTAAATTTTCAAGTTCGAATTGATATTGATACTCTCCACAATATGAAATGGAAAGTTTTGCTCCATCCTCAGCTACAACTTCTAGGGGATAAGGAAGGTACGTAACTGTAGCTAAGACGGTTTCTTTTGCATCCATTAAAAGGAATTCCGAGTGTTCTCCCTGGGAAAGGCCACCTAATTTAAAGGACGAAAATATCCTATATTATTCCCCTTACAACTTATTTTTCCGTTGCCCAAGTATAAGCCTTCAAAAATGATTATCGTTCTTTTGTAGGCATTTCGATGAGCTACTTTGAAGGTGTTTCCTAAGTGAGGGTCATACCCTTTTTTTTAGCTCCGTATTCAATGCGAAAAATCGATCCTGCTTAATTAATGACGCGCTCTTAATAAGATTCAACCGGTTTTTTTCGCAAACCCCAAGTAACCCGTAATTAAAGAAGGAGTGAAAACAAACCGAAAGTTCGGGTCCACTTTCCCCGTAAGAAGCATTTTTAAGAAAGAAGGAGCCTTGAAATCGGGGCGCATTCCGAACATGTGCTCCACTTTCAGGTTTTGTAAGAGGCAAAGATTTTTCATTTCTCGCGGTTTGATGAAAAGAGAATAGACGTGCATGTTTTTCGGGGCATTCCGAACAAACCAGTCCACGCCTTTGATGATGAGAAGGTAGCTGATCGGATTTCGGTTAAACGTATGGAAGAAAAATAACCCGCCGGGTTTAAGAACTCTCGAGGCTTCTTCGATCACTTTGGCAGGGTTTTCCACATGTTCCAAAAGATCCATGGCGGAGACGACGTCAAAGCTTGCATCTTCAAACGGAAGAGCTTCCGCTTTTCCTTCGATATACTCCGCGGAAAGACCTTTACCTAAGTTTCTTGCTACTTCAAGGCTTGAAACGGACGAGTCGATTCCCGATACCGAATGCCCGAGCTTCGCAAGGGGAGTTGTAAGCAGACCTGCTCCGCAACCGATATCAAGTATTTTGCAAAGTCCCTTTTGCTCTTCGATCGTTTTAATGATCCAAGGGTTTCTTAAGGTGTTTTCCGATCGAAGAAGTGCTATCGGATGATCTTCGGCAGAAAGCCATCCTTCGCTTAGAGCGTCGTAGAAAGCGTTGTTTATGAGGCTTTTTTTTCTTTCCATACAAAATTCCAATAGATGATTTGGTAGACCATGAAAGTACAAACGAATCCCGTTTGAATAAACAAAAACGTCTTAAAGAAATGCGCTCGAGTTTGGAGGAGAGAAAAATAGGAGGAGAGGGGAGAGTATTCGGAGATTACGGGCCATAGTAATCCCGCCGAGAGCAGCATAATCGGATGGTTGATAAATAAAAGAGCGTGAAGCCACTGCTCTTTGGCAGGGCAGCACTCTTTATGAACAAACTCGTCTTTAGTGACGAGAATGCAGGAAAATACGGCGAGGATCAAGAAAAGAGTTAAAGCGGCGGTAGAAAACGGAATGAATACGATATACAAAAAGCAAAGAAGGACGCTTAGAGTATCGAGCGGATGACCGATCCGTTCCCATTTGGGAAGGCCTCTTTTTATATGGAATCCGAACTCGTCGACCTGGATGGCAATTGCTTGGACGATGAAGGGGATCAGAAGAAGAAAGGGGGGAATCATGGAACTCCTTTTTCGTAAATTGCGCCCGATATGGTAAGTCCCGGGCCAAAAGCCAAAGCGATCGCGAGAGTACCTCCCGGGACGGATGGGTCGTCCAGAATTGCCTTCCATATATGAGGAAGCGTTGCCGAAGACATGTTCCCGAACTCTGCAAGTATTTTTTTGCTATGAAAGGTTTGCTCTTCGCCAAGCAGCAAAAGCTTTGCCGTCTTTTCTATAATCTTCGGGCCTCCCGGATGGATGGCAAAAATTGCTTTTTTAGATGTGGACTCGGGATCGAGACCCGCTTTTTGTATCAGCTTGCTTACGAATCCTTGCAGGTGTCCTGCTATTGCACCGGGTACTTCTTTTGCGATGGTCATTTTCATGCCCCAATCTTCAAAAGACCAAGTCATGAGATCAAGAGAGTTCGGGATAATCTCTTCGTGCAGAGCAAGAACGTGCAGGGCATTTCCTTTTTCAAGGGCTTTTTGCCGAGTATCGAGAGAGTATTTAATGAATCCGTCGCCGAAAAGAGTTTGGATGACGAGCTGCCCCGTATCGTGAACTGCGGGATTCATATGCAAGGAGCAAAGTTCGGTGTGGACAATATCCGTTTTCATGCCGTCGTATCCTAAAAATCCCGCTCCGATTCGCACGGCGGGCATCGATGCATAACATCCCATATGATAAGCATTTGTGACGGTAGTTTCGGCATTTCTTTTCGAAACAAGTTTTTGCGCGCAGCTCGGTGTAATATACCCGGTGCAAGAGACGTGAATAAGGTGAGAGGGGAGAGGGGTATTTTCGGTATAGAAGTTTTCCAACGCACTTGTTGCTTCCAGATCAAAACAATCGGATCTTGCTTTTACGGACATTCCTTGCTTTATCTGCCAAAGATCTTCAAGGTTGAGGTACTTCAGAATTTGCGTCGCTCTTCTTTCGATTTTTCCCGATCCGGTTCCGAGAGCGAAAAGACGGTTTTTGATGTCTTCGTCAACAGGGGCCGAGTTTTCCGACTTGGCGTGAGCTTTTGCAAGCCAAATTAAGATATCCTGTTGAGAGCGCTCTTCCGACGGGCGGATTACGGAAAAATCAAAGAGGGAAGGTTGCATGAAAAATGTTCTCGTCCAAAAAATAATTGCTCTACTTTCATAAAGCTTTCTCCCATTTTTGTATGCAAATTCTTGAAAAAAGAAAGAAGGCGAAACTTTTTTTCTTTTTTAAGTTTGAATCCATTATAAAAAAATTAATAATACATCTTCAAAGGTGATGCATGGGAAAATTGCTGCACATTATTGCTTCGCCGAGAGAAGAATCTCGAACTCTCGAAATAAGCAATCCATTTTTGGAATCTTTTAAGGCGAAACATAAAGACCGGATTATCGACGAGCTGAATCTTACGAAAGAAAAGCTGCCCGAACTCGGCATGGAAAGAGTGGACGGCAATATGGGGCTCATCGAAGGAAAAAACCTCTTCGGCGAGCTTAAGGAATCTTGGGAAGATATTATCATGCATATCAATCGGTTTTTGTCTGCCGATCTATATTTGATTACGGTTCCGATGTGGAACTTTCATATTCCGTATACCTTGAAACATTATATCGATGTGATTGTTCAACCGACCTATCTTTTTCGTTATACGCAGTCGATAGTAGAAGGTCTTGTAAAAGGGAAAAAAATGATTGTTGCCTCCACCCGGGGAGGGCAGTATGTAACTCCTCCTACGCAGCGTTTGGATTTTCAAGAACCGTACCTTCTGACGATTTTCGGTTTTTTAGGGATCACCGACATTACTTTTTTAAAAGCGGAACCGATGGATCAAGGGGAAGAGCTCCGAAAGCAAAAACGGGAAGAAGCCGGATTGTCGGCTAAGCGGCCGGGGAGGGAAATATAACATGCCGAGAGATCTGCCCGTCGGAAACGGAAATGTCTTAATAGCCTTTGATAGAGACTATCTCTTACGGGAGCTATATTTCCCTCACGTTGGGGAAGAGAGCCATACCAAGGGCGAGAAGTTTCGATTCGGCGTTTTTGTGTCTTCGCAGTTCAGCTGGATCCCTGACGGATGGTCGGTTAAAAGGGAATATCTTGAAGATTGCCTTGTTACGAACGTAGAACTTGTGAATGAAAAGCTCGGACTGCGCATCGTTTGCAACGACGCGGTAGACTTTCACGAAAATATTTACATAAGAAAACTTGCCGTGGAAAACCTGTTTGAAGAGGAGCGCGAGGTAAGGCTTTTCTTCTGCCAAGATTTTCATATCTCCGGGAACGAGATCGGTAATACGGCCGAGTTTCGTCCCCGGCCGGACGGAATCTTACACTACAAATCGGATCGGTATTTTCTTGTCGGAGCGTCTTTGCAGGACGGAACTCCTTTCAACATGTTTGCGACGGGTCATAAGATCTCGGGACTTTTCGACGGGACTTGGAAAGATGCCGAGGACGGGGTATTAGGAGGAAATCCGATTGCTCAAGGGTCGGTGGATTCCGTGATCGGAATCTCTCTGTATATTAAAAGTAAAAGCGTGCAAAAATGTTTTTATCGAATCTGTTGCGGGAAAAATTGGGAGGAAGTTGAAGCGCTCGATAAACTCGTCAAAAAAAGAGGGCACGAGTCGTTTCTCAAACGAACCGAAGATTATTGGAAATTATGGGTGAATAAGGTTCCTTTTCCCGAAGGAATCCTTCCCCCCGAAGCGGTTGCTTTATATAAAAAAAGCCTTTTGATTGCCAGATCGCAGATCAACAATTGCGGCAGTATCATAGCGGGAAACGACTCCGACGTAATGCAATTCAATAGAGATACATACAGCTATATGTGGCCGAGAGACGGCGCTTTGACCGCAAACGCGTTTGATCTTGCCGGATACGACGTGACACGCAGTTTTTATGAATTTTGCAACAAAATTATCGATCCCGAAGGGTTTTTTCGGCACAAATATACTCCCTCCGGGTCGCCCGGAAGTTCTTGGCATCCTTGGGTCAACGATAAACTCTTTCGGCTCCCGATACAAGAAGATGAAACCGCCCTCGTTCTTTGGGCACTATGGGAACACTACTCCATTTTCAAGGACGTAGAGTTCATTAAGCCTTTATATAAAAACTTGATCAAACGATCGGCCGATTTCATGATGAATTACCGGGATCTTAAAACGGGTCTTCCTCTGGCTAGTTACGATCTTTGGGAAGAGAGGCTCGGTGTGTCTGCCTTTACGGTGTCTGCCGTATATGCGGGACTTATCGCAGCGGCTAATTTTACGGAGAAGTTCGGAGAGCTGGAACTCTCGAAAGAGTATCGTGAAGGAGCGGCTCTCATGCGTGGCGGAATGGATAAGTATTTATATCTGGAAAAAGAAAAAAGATTTGCGAGGATGCTTCATTTCAAAGCGGACGGTGCGGTCGAAGTCGACTCTACCTTGGATGCGAGCTTGTATGCCGTTTTTGCTTTCGGAGCATACGCTCCCGACGATGAAAAAGTAAAAAACACGATGGATCAAGTGTACGAAAAACTGTGGGATCCCGGGGGAGGCCTTGCCAGATACGAAGGCGATGCATACTACCGCTCGGAAGGAAGTAAACAAGGCAATCCCTGGTTTGTCACGACGCTTTGGATTGCGCAGTACCGGATTGCCGCCTCAAAAAACAAACAAGACCTCGAAAAAGCCCTTGAGATTATAAAGTGGGTAACGTCCCTTGCTCTTCCGAGCGGAGTGCTCGCGGAACAAATACACCCCTTTACTCACGAGCCTCTTTCCGTCTCCCCTTTGACATGGAGTCATGCAACATATATAACTGTTATTCAAGAATATTTGCGTAAATTCAACCGGCTCCAAAAGTAGGAATACGAGCTTTTAAACAAGTCTATGTTAAAAAAATGAGCAAAACAATATGACATCTATACAAGATCTCGATCGGTGTACGGAATGCGTCTATCTCGGGCCGGAAGCGTTAGTGCCCATAAAATTCCCCTCCGAGACGGAGATAGAAAAGTCGATGAGCGATTATTTCAAGACCTCCCGCGAATCGGGAGCCTCTCGTAAAAGAGATCTCGAAAAGATTACCAAACTTGCGGCGAGTCGTTTTGCAAATCAATCGTTTACGATATCCGCCGTTAAATTGAACACTCTTCATGTTATTTATGCTCTTGAAGAGGATCTTGCAAAAAGCGGGGATGAAGATAAAACCTCGAATCCGAGAATGTGCTACGGGATTGCAAGAAATGCCTTGATTCATTGTGCCGAAAGTTATGCGAAATTGCATCCTGAAACGGAATGTAATATACGAAAAAGCAACCCGTTTTGCGGGGTCTAAATTTCATCAATAGATTATATATCAGTTATTTAAGTTTTAATTGGTCTGTAAAACATCTACCGCAAAACAGTGAAATAGCTATTTCGCGGTAGATGTTTAAATTGACTTATCTACCGCAAAACAGTAAAATAGCTATTTCGCGGTAGATGTTTAAATTGACTTATCTACCGCAAAACAGTAAAATAGCTATTTCGCGGTAGATGAAATGGAGGTGTTGATGAGCGTTATCCCTTTTGTAGGAAGAGAAACGGAGCTTTGCGATTTAAAACAATTATTACATAAAAAATCAGCCTCTCTCGTGGTTATCAAAGGAAGAAGGCGTATAGGGAAAAGTCGTCTCATAGAGGAGTTTGCGAAGGGGAAACATTTTTTGCGTTTTGAGGGACTCGCTCCGATGCGAAGTACCACGGCTCAGCAGCAAAGGGAAGAATTTGCCAGACAGATGCATTTGCAGCTGGGAATTTCGGGTCTCGAGCCTCTAAAAGACTGGGGAACTCTATTCACGATTTTAGCTCAAAATATCCAAAAAACGCCTACGGTCATTCTATTCGATGAAATTACATGGATGGGATCGAAGGATTCCTCTTTTTTAAGCAAACTGAAGATCGTTTGGGACCAATTTTTTCAAAAACACCCCGGGTTAATTCTCATTTTATGTGGTTCTTTATCCTTTTGGATTGAGAAAAACATCGTGAACAGCACAGGTTTTGTAGGGCGTATTTCCTTAAAAATCCATCTTCAAGAGCTTGATATACAAGAATGCAATAGATTGCTTGGTAAGCTGGGGTTTAAAGGGTCGGCGCAAGAAAAACTGGCAGCTCTATCTATAACGGGAGGAGTTCCTTGGTATATTGAGCAAATCAATCCGCGGCTATCCGTAAAGGAGAACCTTCGAAAGTTATGCTTTCAGCCCGACGGATTATTTGTAGAAGAGTTTCAGCATATTTTTCATGATCTCTTCGGAAAGAGACTTCCCGTTTGTAAGAAAATCGTGACGGCTCTAAAGGATAAAGCTAAAGAATACAAGGAGATCTCCGAAGAAATTAAGTATGCAAGCGGCGGTCCCTTAAGCGAATTTCTGGAAGATTTAATTGTTTCCGGTTTTATAACCAAACAGCATTCATGGGATCTTTCTTCGGGAGCCGAGCGTAAAACTTGTAAGTATCGCATTCAGGATAATTATTTGAGATATTACCTCAAATATATCTTTCCTCATTTGGCTAAGATCAAAAAGGGCCTTTTTAAAACTATTTCTCCTTATGACATGCCGGGATGGGAAGGGGTTATGGGGTTGCAGTTTGAAAATATCGTCTTATATAACCGAAAAGAAATTTGGAAATCTTTAGGAATTCGCCCTCAGGACATTCTTTTTGAAAATCCCTACTTTCAATCTCAAAATACCAAACGGGACGGATGCCAAATTGATTATATGATTCAGACCCGCTTTAGAAATCTTTATCTGTGTGAGATAAAATTTTCTCATCATCCGGTTTCGGGGAGCGTTATTTCGGAAATGACTAAAAAAATAAAAGCTTTAAACGTTCCTAAAGGGTTTGCCGTTTTGCCTGTTTTAATTCACATAAACGGAGTGACCGAAGCCGTGCAAGACAGCGAAGTTTTCTCAAATATTATTGATTTTAGCGAGCTTTTGAATAAGAACTTGTAATTGGGAACCGGTTGGGTAGCTCCTTTTTAGATGAAAACCTTGTCAAATAGGATCCGGTTTAGTAGCATTCATCTCTTAACAAATAGATAAACGGCAAGTAACGGCTTGTCTAGCCGGAGAGAGGGAACATGAGTAGAGTGCGTAAAATAGTTGCACCGCTTCTGAAAAACCGAACCGTGCAGATTTTTCTTGTTGTCGGGTTGTATCTGGAAGTCGCTTCATCTCTTCCGGAAGAAATCCACCGAGGCTTATATACCGTTAGTCTTTTGGTCAAAGATCTTTTGCTGTGGATGCTTCCGATCACGATCGGACTGTTCATAGCTCATACCGTTTCATCGTTCAATCGAAAAGCGCCTCTTTTTATTCTGAGTCTTCTCCTTTTTGAGGCATTTTCCAATTCGACGAGCGTTTGGTATTCGTTCGGTATTGGTCATTTGACGGCAAGTCATCTCCCGATTATCGAGTTACATCATGATGTAGATGCATTCGACCCTTTATGGCGCATTTCTCTAATTAAACCGAGTTGGTGGTCGGCGGGGAAAGGGACCTTTATCGGAATTGTTCTCGGTTTGGTTGCTGCTTTTAAATTCCCCGTTCTTCGAGGATTTCTTACAAAGGGCAAGGGATTTGCCGAGTACGTTCTTACGCGCATTTTCTCTCGATTGATCCCTTTCTTCATTCTCGGTTTTGTTGCTCGGATGTACAAGACTCGGCTTTTAAGCCGGATGTTTACTCAATACGGTGATTTCCTTTTATGTCTGCTTTTCTTTTTGATCGTCTATATTGCCATACTCTTTCTGGTCGGGAGCGGTTTTTCTCGGAAAACTTTTTTTAAAAACGTCAAGAATCTGCTTCCGGCAGCAGGGGTTTCTTTCAGCTCGGGCTGTAGTCTTTCCACCATGCCTTGGACTATTGAAGGAACTGCTAAAAACTTAAAAAACCCTGATTTTGCAAAAGCCGTTATCCCCGCAACAACAAACATCCAACAAATCGGCGACTGTATTGCCAATACCTTTTTATGTTTTTTTCTTTACCTTCAATTCAACGGTCATGTCCCTTCTCTCTCTATTTGGATTACTTTTAGCGTTGTTTTTGTTTTGGCCCGTTTTGCAACGGCAGCGGTTCTCGGCGGAGCAATCTTTATCATGCTGCCCATCTATGAATTTTACCTGGGTTTTACTCCGGAAATGATAGCCATAGTCCTTGCCTTTAACGTAATCCTCGATCCGCTTATTACTTGTTCCAACGTTGTTGCAAACGGGGCCCTTTGTCGCATTTTTGAAAGGACATGGTCCTATGTCCTGCGGCGTTTTGATCAAACTGCTATCAAACAAGCTAAAAATCGCATGTCGAATTAACATTCCATGCTTATTTTACCAGTGAGTTAAGAGCATCTTTTTGAGTTTCGTGAGCTAAGGATACGGCAGCATAGAGCGGTCTGGAGTCGAGTGTTTCCATTAAGGAATAATCGAGTGCTGAAAAACGGATCCCGAACCCGGATTTAGGATGAGTATCTAAAAAAAGACGAAGACTGCGAAGAGTGGTCCCATGTCCGCTTTTCACTTCAACGGGTAAGATCCGGTCTTCTCTTTGGACCAGAAAATCCACTTCTGCCGCGCTATTTTTTTCTTTTCTCTTCCAAAAATGGAGTTCGGCTTTATTTTCCGGACTTGCATAGCAAAGAAGTTCTTGCGCGATAAAGCTCTCTGCAATCTCTCCTCGGTTTTCAAATCCTTCCAAAGGACGTAGAAACCAAATGGAAATATCAACCCCTAGAATAGCTTGGCAAAGAGCCACGTCGAGATAGACCGCTTTAAATACGTCAAAATCCACTTCGGCTCCGATGGGAATGTCTTGTCCCGAAGATCTGCGGATGATGTGAATAATGTTAGCCCTTTCCAAAAGTTCCAACGCGGGAGCCAGCTCTCGTTTTCTGTATTCTCCGTGGATTTCCGAGTAAGAAAATTCTTTTCCCGCAAAATGGGGGATTTGTCTAAAAAGTTGTTCAAGATATTTCACTTGGGCTTTTCTTGCGTATTTTTCAAAATCTTGTCGATACGTCGCGGCAATTTGTTGTAATACCTTTAAAGAAAGTGAAGGATCTTGTGTTGTGACCCATCTTTCTACGGATTCCGGCATCCCGCCAATGGAAAGATATTCTCCTAATTTATCCAATATCTTTGTATGGACGGGGTTTTCCATAGGCACTCCGATAGGATGCTTTACGATCTCTCGAGCGATGAGTCCGTCACCTATTGCAACGAGATACTCCATGAAAGACATGGGATACATGTATAGCATCGAGATCCTTCCTACGGGAACCCCAACTTTTTCGATGGCAAACTCTAAAAGAGAACCGGCTGCTATGACATGGAGATCCGGCATCTCTTCGTAAAAATACCGCAAAGCTAAAATCACACGGGGAGCCTCTTGAACCTCATCAAAAAACAAAAGTGTCTTTCCGGGAACTATAGGAGTCTTAAGAAGCAGAGAAAGAGAGAGGAGTAACTTTTCCGGAATAAGGTCTTTTTCGAAGATGGAAGCGGCATTTTCCAGCTGCTCAAAATTCACCTCGACAAAGTTTTCAAATGTTTGCCCGAGTTTTCGTATGGCGTAGGTCTTTCCTACTTGCCTAGCACCTCTTAATAGCAATGGCTTACGGTATGAATCGCTTTTCCAGAGCAGCAGGTGAAAATCGATAAGTCTCTTAAACATGGTTGTTTTCCAAGGGTAAAACGATGCGTTTTTGGTTGTTTTCCAACCCAAAAATACCAGATTTTTGGTTATTTTCCAAGGATAAAGGAAAAATTTCGAAAAAACACGCTATGATAGCAGTCTTTAAGTGAAAAGTTTGTTTCGGAAAAAATGAAGCTTTTATACCGGTTAAACCTCAAAAATATGACCGGAAAGAGTTTTTTTTCTTTTCTTCCGAGCCTGATCCGGATAAGATTCCGGGTAACGGTATTTTTCATCTATATTAGGGCTAAAGTTATGCAAGGATCGTTCTATCGGAAAAAAAAGGTTTGGTTTTCCGGCTTTGTATGTCTTTTACTTTCTTGTATGCTTTTCAAAGACGTTTTGGTAACGAGAATTGTTTCGATTTATCTGCCTCGCGCTTTGACAAAAAACGGATGGACGGTTCAAAGCATTACGGTGAGTAACAATCATCTCGTTTTGCAGCAAGTATCCTCGCAAAACTGCACGCTTGAAAAAGTGGATATAGGATGCTACCTCTCTTTAGCTCCTTTGATTTTTCGTCCGGAGATCGCGATCTCGGGGATGGTTTTTTCTTTACCTAACGGATCTTTTGCAAACGATAACACGCTCGGTCCTCTTGGGATTTTAGTCGGATCGAAATCTTTTGAACCTAAATTTAAAGTGGAACAAGGGAAAATTGTTTCCGACGCATCGGAAGCTACCTTTTCGTTCGAACCGGGAATCGATGATCATAAAATAGGAAACCTTATCTTAAGCGAAGGAGAAAACGAATTTCTCAAAGCGGATTTTTCCAAAGACGGAAAAGGGATAAGTTCCACTTTTGAAATCTCTCGCGGAAATCTTTCTTTTTTACTTCCTTGGATTCCCGAAGCATCCCGAGACCGAGACCTCCTCGAAGGTTTCATAAGCGGGTATTTACGATATTTTGTCGACCGGGAAAAAGGGCTTGAATCCTTACAGGCAAATGTTTCTTTGGAAGAGATTCATCTGGAAAATTCTGCGCTTCAAGCGGGTATGCGAGCAAGGTCGATTGAAGGAACGGTATCTTTTGCGCGGCAAAGCTCGCTTCCGTTTTGGAAGCAAGTCGATCTTTTCCTGACGTTCGAAGATCTTCTTTGTCTGCAAAATCAAGACGGATCCGATTTCGGAGTTTCGGGAGCGCTCGGCGAGATTCGCCTTCGTCCCAAACAGGATCCTTACTTGAAGATAGGTGGAACTTTGACGAGCAGAGGATCTTTGATTCCTTTCGAACTCGAAGGCAGCGGAGAGATTTTGGACAAGGGTTCTTATTGGATTCAGAGCAATCTTTCTTTTTTTCTCCCTCACTGCCAACCTCAAATTGTGGCATCCTTATGGATCGGAGAGGAAGGGGAAGGAGTTTTGGAAGCGCAGTGCAGCGAGATCGGAAAAGAAGTTTCTTATCTTTATGAAGGGGTAAGTAATTTTTTCAAGGGGCCGATATGCGAACTGGAAAGAGGCACGGTTGAAGGAAACATTCTTGCAAAGTTCGGAAAAGGGGCTGTCTCCAAGATAGAAGTTTCGGGGCTTCGCGGAATGAATTTTGCGTTTTCACTCCCTTCTCGGCAGCTTTATTTCGAAGGAGGCAGCGGCAGTGTTGATGCCTCTTTCGAAGGGAGTGAAATCACCTCTCTGAAAGGGGAGCTGCGAAAGGGGAAGGTCTCCCTTGAGGGAATGGAGCTTAAGGAAATTTATGCCAAACTCGAAGTGGAAGACGGCGAATTTATGCCTTCTTACGTCGAAGGGTTCTATGAAGGAATGAAAGTGGCGGGACAGGTGCTTTCCGCTTCTTCCGACAGCATGCTCCACTTGGAATGCGGAATTTATGCGGAAGATTTACAAAACGGATTTTCCCCCGAAAAAAAGAGTGCTCGTGCGGGCCGTTCAAGTAAAGAGCCTCTTTTTTTAGTGTTTGATTTCTATAAGGAAGGGGAAGATGCCAAAGTGATCGGAACGGCTTCTTTTGCTTCCGGAGGAGAAACGCCGGCTGAGGTGGATATACAAGGAGTGATTCACAAAAAGATCAGCCGCAAACCGGCCGATCTTTTCTCTCGTTGGGACCTTGCTTCGAGCGAAGGTACGTTCAAATCGGAGCATTTAACGACGAAGATCCTCGCTCCTTTCATACTAAAGCAGTTTCCTTCGATCGATTTGAAAGGTAACTGCAAACTGGAAGGAAGCTTCAATGAAACGGAAGTAAAGCTTTCCCTTTCCGATATCGAACTTGCGCTTGGCTACGAATCGTTTAGGTGCACGGGGAGGTTCGGAAATAAACAGCCCGTTACCTTGAATTGCCTCCGAAAATCTTCTTTGTGGGATGCCGCTGTTTTTGTTGACGGCGCTACCGTAGGGGATCAATCCGGCGGAATCTCTTTTGAAGTGGTCGATACGGCTTTTACCTGTAATAAAAACGGAGTGTCCGCAGAGAATTGGAAAGCGATTTTTGAAGGTGTCGAAATTTTCGGATCTTTGGCGTATGACGGCTCTTCGTTTAGGGTTGCATCGAAATCCTATGAGGGAGAGCTTGTCGCTTTAACTCCTTTAATTGAAAAATATATACCTTCCCTTCCTCGGTTTAAAGAGGGAGGCAAGGTAAGTCTCGAGCAAGGGGCTTGCTCTTGCGTCGGAATAAAAAACGGGACGGATTGGGATATAAAATGGACGGCTGCAATAGGTTTTTCGGGAGTTTCTTTTGATCCCGTAAAAGAGTGCGCAATTGAAGAAATGGAAGGGATCTGCAGAATCGATTCAAACTCCGCAGTTTCTTTACTCGGAGTAAAAGGAATATTTCATGCAGGCCTTTTCTCCTGCGATCTGGCTTTGAACGATTTTCACTTGAAAGGAGAAGAGAAAGGAGATTTCGTATTAATAGGAAAAGAAGGGTTGAAAGAAACTCTTGCACTCAAAGGGACGGCCGCAAAATTCAAAGACGGCTTGCGTATCGAATGCACGCAAGGGTCGCATATCTTGGGAGCCGAATGTAGCATTGATCCGGTTGTTTTGAACGCAGGTTTTCAAGTGACCGAGATGAAAGGAGCCATCTCCTATAAGTGGGAACGAGTTCCTGCTTATCTGTCGTTACTAAAGCAGACGGGTCTTTCGGTACCCTCTTTCAACGTCCTCAATCTTTCGGGAGAGGCTACAATCGCAATTGCGTATTCACCCGAAAAATCTCTCATCCAATTGGAAAGTCCCTCTTGTCGTTACGAGGGGAAATCTATCGGAGAAGTTGCGCTCCACCTTCATAAAATCGGGGATCTTTGGAAACTCGAAACCTGCAAAATAGGCCCTTACGCTTGCCGACTGGAAGCTAAACAATCGAAGAAAGGCCTTGTATTTAAAAGCCCGGGCTTTAGTTTTCCGGGAGGAAAAGCGGAAGCGCAGGGGACATATAATTCGGAAACGGAAGAAATTGCGCTTTCGTCTTTTTCCGCTCTTTTCGAAAAAGACGGGGTTTATCTTGAAGGAGGAGGTGCTTTTACCTTTTTCTTGTCGCAAGGAGAAGGCTTAAGAGGAGCCGGGAAATTTGAAGAGCTGAAAGGAAAGTTCGGCAGTTTTTGTGCTTTGGCCAAAAAAGGAACCGCTTTTTCTCTGACCTCTTCGGAAGGAATACGGATTGAAAAAAGTGTTTGGGAATGCGTCAACCTTGAAGAAAAAATGCCGCCCGGGAAAGCGACTTTCGAGACGCTCTCTTATCTTTTTTCGGAAGGGCAAGTTCGAATCGGAGGAGCGGTAGTTAAGGTTCCCAAAGAGATGGTTCAGAGTAAAAAAGAGTTTTTCCCTTCTTTCGGAAGTAAGGAGCTAAGTTTTAAAGGAGATGCCGTCATCTCCGCGGGGTATAAGAAAATCGTTGCCGCGGTAAGTAACGGAGTCTGCTCGCTTTTTAAGGTACCGCTCGAGCTTAAAAATATCCAAATCTTACAAGAGAAAGATAGGTTTTACGTTGTTTGCAAGACTCTTTTCGAAAAAGAGATTGCCGTTTTACAACTCGGGAGCAATACCGACTTTTCAAGTTGCGCCGTTATAATCAAAGAAGAGAGCGACGAAGCGGGACTGCAAATCCAAATGGAAAAAGGAAAAGAGGGGAAATGGCTGATCGAATCGGCAGAAGGTTCTTTCAGAGGTCTTGATCTGAAAATGGGGAGAGTCGATCCGGCTTGCTTTTCGTACAAGACGGAGATAGGTCTGAATCTTCAAAAACTCGCTCCGCTGTTTATGGAAAGAGGCAAAAACATAATCGAGAAACTGCGCTTGACCGACGGGTACCGTTTTCAAGGGACTCTGTCGATGGACCCCCGTTCCTTCGGGCTGACGGGACTTAAAGGAAGAGTGTACGGGACCGATTTCGGATTGCTTGGCAAGACTTTCAAGTCTTTTTCCGCAAAGGTGGAATTTGCCAAAGATCTCGTTTCGATCCAAGAATTCGTACTGGAAGACGATGCCGCTTTTGCGACGATGAAACTCGCGGAAATTCGCAGACATGCTCAAAGCGGAGATTGGATGCTCGGAGCTCCTCTCATTCGTATTAAAGATCTTTCCCCTTCGGCATTTTTACAAGGCGGCAAAGAGGGAGTCTTAGTTAAAAATATCAGCTTCTATCAGGTGAAAGGACTCTTACATGATTTCAACAGTTTTGAAGGTAAGGGAGCCTTGAATTTTGTAAGCGGGGGAAAAAAAGAGAGTTCTTTTTGGGATATGCCTTTAACCGTAATCAAAGATTTCGGTCTCGACACCGGTCTTCTCACTCCGGTCGTGGGGGAGGCGGATTTTATCTTATCGAGAGGACGCTGTTACTTTACCGCTTTAAAAAATATGTATAGCGAAGGAGAGCGCTCCGAATTTTCTCTCGCAAGTCCGATCGCCGATTCGTATCTGGCGTTCGACGGCACTTGGCATGTTGACTTGAAGATGAAGCAGAACGTCGTTTGGAAAGTGACGGAAGATTTCGTTCTTTCAATCAGAGGAACCCTTGATAAACCGAAGTACAGTTTTAAATTGCGCAAAGAAGATTTTTAGCGAATGTGAATCAAAAGTTGCTTCGTTTGTTTTCCCGAATTTTTGTCTTCATTGCGAGGAAAAGGTAGAGGTTGGAGTATGTCTTTGCTCCGCTTGTATGGATCTTTTAGAGTTTGCGGAGCCCGAAGACTCGTATCGAAGTTCTACGTTCAAACCTTTCGGCCCCTCCGTTTCAATAATAAGAGGAATTCGGGGTCCCGCCGCAAGACGTGTTGCCGAAACTATCGGAGCGTTCATGGTCGTGCAGATGAATCTGCTCGGATGGCCCGTTCCCGATGTTATCGTACCGCTGCCGAGGGAGCCGTTTAATTTTTTGCTCGCTAAATACTTATCTCTTTTTTTGTCGGTGCCCGCTATTAAAGCTCTGAAACGAAAGGGGTTTTTTCGTCCCGAAGAATTTGCATGGAACGGTTTTGTTTCCCTTTCGGACAAAAAGGTTCTCTCGGTAGATCTGTTTTTTTCGGATGCATTTAGGATTTTAGAAGAATCGGCCGCAGAAGAGATCTATTTCATATCTCTTCTGCGGCGGTTTGATAGTTTATGAGGGCGAGAGATTATTCCCCTTCAACGGCTATCAATACGTCTACTTCCTGCGAAGGAGAGGCAAATTTCGGGCCATACAGTTCATAGTCTCCCGTATAGGTCCTTTTGAGATCGGAATGCCAAATTGCGCCCCAAGTTTCGATGAGACTTTTTGGAAATTCTCCCGCGGGATGAAATACCGCAAAGGTCGATGCGGGAATCTCTTTACCTACCATGCCGACGGGAATTTGATCCAAAGACCTAACGGGACATCCGATCAAGCAGGTATAAGGTTTTGTATGATCTCCTTCATAATCGCAATAGAGAGCTATCACTTCCTCGGAAGCTTTGTTAGGGATCAAGCTCTGCATACCTTCCGAATAAAACTTTTCCCACAGCCGAGGAATGTCATGAGGCGCCGCATTGCTGTCGTTGGATGTTCGGCATTCGATACCGATCATCAGCATGCTCGGTTTGTGAATCAGTTCAAAATTTTTCATTAATTGTTCCTCGGGTTTTTGTTTGGCAGATAAGACTGAGGTTGCAAGCCCGATGAATACACAGCCGGCAACAAATAATAAAACACGCTTCATAGATAATAACTCTTTTAATTTAAATTATGACGGAAAGTGAGTATACCGGTATTCGGTAAATTTGTCCTTAGAGATTTGAGTGACGATTTTAGAGGAACCGGCCCGGAAAAAGATCTATTTCTTATCTCTTCCGGGCCTTTGAATCTAGGCTTCGAGGTTTCTTCTGGCCATGTCGATTTGCCTGCGGAGCATATCGTCTTTGACGAGTTGTCCCGAGATTTTTTTCCAGGCATGCAGAAGAGTCGAGTGTGTTTTTCCTCCGAAAGCAGCAGCGAGTTTCATGAGAGAATCGTTGATTAACTCTTTTGCCATGTACATCGCAACTTGCCTTGGGAAAGCAACGTCTTTACTACGGGATTCTCCCTTGAGATCGCTCACTTTCACTTCGAAGATAATGGCTACGCTTTTCAAAATGTTATCGACGGAGACTTTTCTTGAAGGGGCAAGTTGGAACAGCTCGCTCAAACTCTTTTCCACCGTTTCTTCCGTTACGTCAAGACCCATCATTCTACAGTAAGCGCTGAGACGGTTGATTGCTCCTTCGAGCTGTCTTACGTTATTATAAATGTGTTCCGCAATAAAAAAAGCAATCGGCTGAGGAAGTCTAATCCCTTTTTGCTCCGCTTTATATTGGAGAATTGCAACTCTGGTTTCCAGATCGGGGATTCCGACGTTTGCAACAAGACCCCACTCCATTCTTGCAATCAGTCTTTCCGAAAGATTGAGTTGCCCCGGAGGTTTATCGCTCGTGATAATGATTTGCTTGTTTTGGTGGATCAAAGATTCGAAGGTATTGCAAAACTCTTCTTCGAAATTCATTCTGTTTTGTAAAAACTGGATATCATCGACGAGAAGTATATCCAACGAACGGTAAAACCGTTTCATTTTATCCAAAGTCTTATTTCTAAGATTATCAACGAGGTCGTTGATGAACCCTTCCGTAGTGATGCAGGCAACTTTCAGTTTCGGATGATTTTCTTTTGCATATTGACCGATCGCGTGAAGAAGGTGAGTTTTTCCAAGTCCTACTCCCCCGTGAATAAAGAGGGGATTGTAAGATCTTCCGGGTCGCATCGCGACACCGAGAGCTGCAGACTTTACGAATTGGTTCGAAGGCCCTTCTATAAAGGTATCGAAAGTGTAAAGAGGATTTAAATAAGCGGCTCCGTGAAAAGATCCTTGGCTCACGTCCTGATTTGCCGTTTTCATGCTCGGTGAATCCGGGACATAGAGTTCGGAAGGTTTTTTCTTTTGTTCCGCGATGATGAACTCTATGGAAGGTTGGCCCGCTGCATTAAGAGGTAGAAAGTGGATCAGATCTTTTTTGTAGTTGTCGAGCAGATACTCTTGCACGAATATATTAGGCACTTCAAGAGAGACCTTATCGGTTCCCGAAGACACAACTCGAATAGGTTGAAGCCAGTTGGTAAACTCGGTGGCTGAACACTTTTCTCCGACGTATTCTAAAAAAAGAGTCCAAGCATCTTGCGACTCGCTAGCAATCATGACACAGCCTTTCGTTAGTAGGTTATGCACAAACTTTCCACAGGGAAAAGCCGGCGGTATTTTATGGTGTCACCTTATCATTCGATTTCAAACCGCGCAACCAAAATTGCAAAATTTTTGCGTTTTTTTTGTAAGTTAAGAATATGCCAGAGTTAAAGCACTGGCCTGGCTGGAGATAGAAAGTTCGGGATGAATTTCCAAAGATTTTGCCTGCATCAATCCTTGTTTTTTATACCCCAAAGCAAGCAAAGCTTTCGAGCGATTGAGCAGCGTCGGACCGTGAGAAGGATCCGATTTAATAGCTTTTTCAAGGTAGTTGAGAGCCATTAAATTGTTACCCGTTTGAAGATACAAAGCACCGAGCGTTTGAAGATCGTACGTGCTTTCTTTAGATAAAATCACAAGCGCTTCGAAGAACTTAAGAGCTATGTCGTACTGCCCTTCTTTAATATAGCAGTAGCCCATCGATCGCAGATCGTCGAGTTCGTTTGTATTCCATTCAAGAACTTCCAGCCAATTGATCGAGTTCATATTATTTATCCTTTGTGATACTGCGCTCTTTTCGTGTGCACGTAAATAATACAAGTATCGAGGTGCAAAATGCAATTCAATAGATTCATTAGGATTTGCTTCTCTTTTTCTTCCGCTTCTTTTTCCTTAATTATCTGCCACTCTTCTTTTTGCTCGTCTTGTGAATCCGAGCCCGATTCTTTTTCTTCGCAGAGCTTTACGATTTTCTCTTTGAGCTTCTCAACTTTTTCTTTATTCCCGAACTCGGGGATGAGCTCGTGAGTAAAAAATCTTTTTTGTTGCTCATACCCGGGAGGGGGTTGGAACTCTGCCCAAGCGTTGTTTTTGCGAGAGGCTTGGGAGATAAGATCGATTTCGGATTCCGTTAGCGGTTTTGTGACTTCGATAGAGGTTTTCGAAAAGATGATCCTTGAATCCGTAGAGGTTTTTTCGTGGCCGTCGAGAAGCTTTTGGTCCTGAGCATAACGCTCCGAGGCATCATATCCTAAATTATCTATTGTACGAGAGACCATCTGCATTACCTAATTATAATAATTAACATTTATCATAAATTAATTATAAAATCAATTTTTTTATAAAATGTTAATTTTAAATAGGTTTTTATTTATTCTTTTATTCGCAATGGCTTAGGTGAGTGGTAGGTTGCTCGATACAGTAAACCCAGCGAAAGTTGGCTTTTTTTATTAGTTTTCGCTGGGTATAAAGACAAACTCAGCGAAAGTTGGGTTTTTTTTGTGGACTTTCGCCGCTAATAACTTTATTCTATGGGTAAAACAGTATTTTCGATAGAGGTATAAAATTATGGAACTCATTGGTAGAGAGTGGGAAAAGAGAGTTCTTCAAGAAATATACGAAGATAAGGAAGCTCATTTTTTAGCCGTGTACGGTAGAAGAAGAATTGGAAAAACTTTCCTGATTAGTGAATTTTTCAAAGATAAGGGGATTTATTTTGAAATTACGGGAATGAAGGGGGGGAAGATGGTGGATCAGCTATCGCATTTTTCTTTTGAATTCGGTCGTATTTTTGAAGGGGGTAACAAAGTTTCCATTCCGAAAAATTGGAGCGAGGCTTTTCAAATGTTGCAAAGCGCGATCGAAAAACAGGAGAAAAAAAAGATTACTCTTTTTTTCGACGAAGCACCCTGGCTTGCTTCCCATAAGTCCGGATTTTTATCCGCCTTGGAGTATTTTTGGAATAGATATTTGTCGAAAAATCCGAGGATTATACTAATTATATGCGGTTCTTCCGCTTCTTGGATTATCAAAAAGGTTATCTATGATAAGGGAGGACTCTACAATCGAGTAACGAAAAAAATACATCTTCTCCCTTTTTCTTTACAAGAAGTTGAATTGTATTTGCGTTCAAGACAAATAGAGCTGGATAGAAAACAGATTGTAGATTTGTATATGGTTTTCGGAGGAGTCCCAAAATATCTTTCCTATGTAAAGAGAGGATATTCGGTAGCACAAATCGTAAGTTCGGTATGTTTTGCAGCGGGAGGTGCGCTAAATGAAGAATTTACTGCTTTATACGGTTCTCTTTTTGAAAATAGCGAGCAGCACATATCGGTTGTTCGAGCGTTATCGGAATCTATATACGGTATGAATAAAAATGAACTTTTGGCAAAACTCAAATTTAGCTCCGGGGGAACGTCGAGTCAAGTGATTCAAGAGTTGGTGGATGCCGGATTCATTGTATATGTTCCACCCTTCGGTAAGAAAAAAGTAGGAGGGAGATATCGAATTTGTGACGAGTACTCTTTTTTTTATCTTTCTTGGATAAAAAAACTCGCCAACACAAACTTGGAAATCGGAGATCCGGGATTTTGGATGAAGAAACAGGGGACGCCGGCTTGGTATGCGTGGAGCGGATACTCGTTTGAAAGTCTTTGTCTCAAGCATATCATGCAAATAAAACAAGCTTTGGGTATTGCCGGGGTTGAGACCGTTGCTTCAGGATGGTGGTATCAATCCAAACAACCCGAAGAAACCGGAGCTCAAATTGACCTTGTCATCGACAGAGGAGATAGATGTATTAATTTGTGCGAGTTGAAATATAGCGATGCAGAATTTATCATTACTAAATCTTATGCAGAAAATCTAAGAAATAAAAAGAAGGCTTTTAAGGAAAAAACGGCAACAAAAAAAACTATATTTACAACGATACTTACTCCGTATGGCGCAAAAAAGAATGCTCAGTATTTAGATTGCATAGATCGAGAGGTTACACTTGATGCTTTATTCGATTGAAAAAGGGCCTTGAAGGATTCAAGGCCCTAAGGTGTTTAGATACTGTAAGATCCAGCTGTTGTATTGCCTCCGGTTCCTGTCCAGTTGGTATGGAAGAACTTGCCTCTCGGGGCATCGATTCTTTCATAAGTATGGGCTCCGAAGAAGTCTCTGAGAGCTTGCAAGACGTTAGCGGGGAGTTTCTCCGACCGGTATCCGTCAAAGTAAGCAAGGGCGGTGCTGAAGCAAGGAGTCGGAATGCCCGATAAGACCGAAGTCGCTACGGTTTCTCTCCAGCTTTGTTCCGCTCCTTTGATCTCTTTTATAAAGAACTCGTCGAAGAGCAGGTTTTCCAGGTTCGGGTTTTTGACGAAAGCCTTTTTGATGTCGTTTAAAAAACGGCTTCTGATAATGCAACCCGCTCTCCAAATGAGGGCGATATTGCCGTAGTCCAGATCCCATTTGAATTCTTTTGCAGCCGAGCGAATCAGCATAAATCCTTGAGCGTAGCTTATGATCTTGGAGGCGTAAAGTGCTTGTCTCACGTTTTCGATAAGCTTGGCTTTATCCGAAGAAGGGACAATTTTCTTCTTAGGGAAAATTTTTGAAGCCGCAACTCTTTCCTCTTTCAGAGAGGATAGGCATCTGGCAAAGACAGCCTCTCCTATTAAAGTGACGGGAAGACCCAAATCCAAGGCGCTGATCCCGGTCCACTTGCCGGTTCCTTTTTGACCCGCAACATCCAAGATCTTGTCGACGATCGGAGAGCCGTCTTTATCTTTATAGTTAAATACGCTGCTTGCAATTTCTATTAAATAACTGCTAAGCACCCCTTTATTCCAAGAGAGGAAAATATCTCTAACCTCTTCGACGGAGCATCCTCCGATCTCTCTTAGGATCTGATACGCTTCGCAAATCAACTGTATGTCGCCGTACTCGATTCCGTTGTGTACCATTTTTACATAGTGACCCGATCCCCCGCCTCCGATCCACTCGGCGCAGTTGTGGCCGTCTTCCGATGCCTTTGCGGAAATATTCTGGAAGATATCTTTGATCAAAGGCCAAGCTTTGGGGTTTCCTCCCGGCATGATCGAAGGACCGTGACGCGCTCCCTCTTCTCCTCCGGATATTCCCGCCCCCACGAACAAAATCCCTTTTGCGTCGAGTTCTTTCATCCGTCTTTCGCTATCGGGAAAGTGACTGTTGCCGCCGTCTATGACAACATCTCCCGCTTCCAAAAAAGGAAGGCATTCCGCGATGAGGTCGTCAACCGGCTGACCCGCTTTTACCATCATCATTACTTTTCTCGGACGCTTTAGAGCTTCGAAAAATTCTTTAAGGTTATGAGCGCCGATTACTTTTGTCCCCTTGGCGGAGTCGTTTAGGAAATCGTCCACTTTTTGTACGGTACGGTTAAAAACAGCTACGGTATAGCCGTGATCATTCATGTTCAAAACAAGGTTTTGCCCCATAACGGCCAGCCCTATAAGACCGATATCCGCTTCATTTTTAGCCATTTTTATGCTCCTTCATTTTTTTAATCTAATTTCCTTGAGTCAAACCGACTCAAAAAGATAAAATATAACCCTTAAAATCGTCCTCGTAGCTCAGGTGGATAGAGCGGTTGCCTCCTAAGCAACAGGCCGCGCGTTCAACTCGCGCCGAGGACATTCTTTATCAGTAATTCCTCGAAGATAAAGTTTTTTCCGATTTTATATAAGCGTTGATTCCTTGTGCAATACCTTTTGCTACTTTATCCAAATACGATTTTTTTCTCATGTTTGACCGCTCTTCCCGGTTGGTCAAAAAACCGATTTCCACCAAAATCGAAGGCATCACCGTCTCTCGGATTACATAAAACCTGCCCGGTTTTACGCCTCTTGAAATGCAACCCGTTTGCCCGACGATATGCGCTAAAATTTGTTCGGCAAGTTTGGAGGAGGACGCACTTTTGTCGGAAGGTCCCGATCTATGATAATAAATTTCAAGTCCCTGTGCGTCCGGATTGGGTGCCGCATTGCAATGAATACTGGCAAAAACTGCGCTTTTTGTTTGGTTTGCCATGGACACTCGTTTTGGCAAAGAGATGTAAGTGTCTTTTTTTCTGGTGAGCAGAACTCGGTATCCGAGCTCCTCCAGCTGTTTTTTCGTGTATAAAACGGTCAAGAGGTTGATTTTTTTTTCGAGCAGATGCCCTACTTGCGCGCCGTCGTCGGCTCCGCCGTGGCCTGCATCCAAAACAATAAGAGGTCCCGAAACCCCGGACGATGTCTTTAAGACCGCTCGCTTCGAGGCGAGCGAAGCCAAATCGAGAGGGGTTGAGGATTTCGAAAATACGGGAGAAACGAGCAAAAGCGCACCGGCAAGGAGAAAGCGAAGAATGAGTTTCATGAGTCGGATCTTTTTCCTTTTAAAGGAGGTACTACTGACAATACCCTTTTGCTATGATTCTGTCATCAAAATGGATCGCATAATGCGAAAAAACCTGATAGCTTTCATGCCCCTTGCCCGCGATCAATAAAACGTCGGCCGGTTTTAGATCGGCAATCGCAAGACCTATAGCTTTTTTTCGATCGAGTTCGACTTTGACTTTTTCTCGATTTTCAATCCCTCCAAGAATTTCTTGAACGACAACTTCCGGAGGCTCTCCTCTGGGGTTATCCGAAGTAATAATGAGGGCGTCGGCATATTTTTCCGCAACGGCACCCATCTTGGGTCTTTTAAGTTTATCTCTATTTCCGCCGCAGCCGAATACGCAAAGGATCCTACCGGAGGTTACTTCTTTTAGCGTTTGCAGCACGTTTTTCAAAGCATCTTCCGTATGAGCGTAATCGACGAAGATGTTTTTTTCATTTTGGTTTTCTACTCTTTCCATTCGACCGGGAACGGCGTTGAAAGAGGACAAAATTTCCGCAACTTGTTCGAGATCTCTGCCTAAAACGAGTCCTACGCAAATTGCCCCTAGGCAGTTATATAGATTGAACATGCCGATAAGCGGTGTATGAAAGGAGATTTTTTTGCCTCGATAGCACAAAAAACATACCGTCCCCCCGGTGGAAAGTTCTATCTCTTCCGCTCTAAGATCCGCATCATCGGCGATTCCGTACGTTAAAACGGGAGCAGTCGCGTTTTCAAGCATGAGGGGAGTCCAAGAAGAGTCCTTATTGACGATCAATGCTTTCGGGTATTTTTTTCCTTTGGACGGTTTCGAAGCTACCGAAGCGAACAGTTTAGCCTTTGCTCGACCATACGATTCCATCGTTTGATGATAGTCAAGGTGATCTTGGGTCAAATTGGTGAAAAGAGCAATGTCAAAATCGAGAGAAGAGACTCTTCCTTGATCGAGGCCGTGGGAAGAAACTTCCATCACGACGCTCTTACAGCCTGCCAAAACCATCTCGTGAAAGAGTTTTTGGTTTGTGAGTATGTCGGGCGTTGTTTGAGTGGAAGGGAATATATTGTCTTTGACGATCCACTCGATGGTTCCGATTAGCCCCGCCGGCATGCTTATCTTATCGAGAAGATGTTTAATCAAAAAAGAGGATGTTGTTTTACCGTTCGTTCCGGTTATGCCGATCGTTAAAAGTTTTTCCGAAGGGGTATCGTAAAATCTTGCTGCCAAAATGCTTTCAAGTTTGTTCACGTCGGGGTAGATGATCTGCACGACATTTTCTAAAAAAGGATTGTATAGATCGGTTGCGATGGCAACGACTCCTGCAGAAAGAGCATCGGCTACAAATCGGTTGCCGTTTTGGGTTAGTCCTTTTTTCGCAAAAAAAAGATACCCCGGAGCGGCTTGTTTGGAATTGTTGCAAAGGCCCGTGAGGGAAATATCTTTGAAGCCCTTAATGGTAACGGAAGGAATGCCTTGCAAAAGTTTTCGTAGTTTCATTAGTTATTCCAGGTTTTATATAACTCGGTTAGGGTCGCAGCTTCTTTCATCCATACGGCTTTGCTTGAGTCTCTTCTCGGATCTCCCGTAGGATAACCGAAGGGATCATCCGGCTCGACACCAAGATATTCAAGACTTCTTCTTCCGATTTCTCGGAACACGGGAGCTACCGAAGTTCCTCCCATTTGGTTTTTTCCGACACCCGGAATAAACTTCCATTCGGGGTCGTCGATCACAACCGTTAAAACAAATTTGGGGTCCTTTGCGGGAGCCCAGCCGATAAATGAGGAGATATGCTTCTTTTTTGAATAGGTCCCGTTTACAATTTTTTCCGACGTTCCCGTTTTTGCCACTTCGGTATATCCGTAAATATCGCCTCTGACCGCGGCGCCCCCCGGCTTTGTGACGTACATTAAAGCTTTTGTCAATTCTTCCAAAGAAGCTTTGCTAAAAACAGGGCGGTTTTTTTCGGAAGCTTTTTGAGCGTTATTTACTAATATCTCTTTGCTTCCGTCGGGTCTTGTCTTGACGATTTTTTTGATGAGGGTAGGGGTTACGGGGTATCCGCCGTTTGCCATTAAGGCGTAAGCCCTTACCATTTGCAAGCTGCTTGTTAAGATGTTGTGACCGAATGCAATCGAGTAAGGGGTAGGCTTTGACCATTCCGGAGTGCCGTTCGGGTGTTTTTTCCCGGGCCTAGGGAGAAGGCCCGAGCTTTCCGACGTGAGCTCGATTTTCGTTTTGCTTCCGAACCCGAATAACTCCGCAAGACAGTTGCGATACCATTCTTCTCCGAGCACGTCAATCACTCGTTGAACCATTCTTGCCATATATATGTTGGAGGATTTTTGTAGAGCCATATACATGTTTAAATATTTATGGGTTCTAACATCCGAGATGGGTTTCGAACGTCCGGGAAAAACGCCGTTTGCCGTGGGGACTTTTTCTTCCGGGTAGAAAAG
>Ga0116227_10001056_pt1 | contig 59323 bp, 50 predicted proteins | sample S1TSphgellanicum_FD_89693 | JGI IMG/M metagenome (GOLD analysis project Ga0116227, IMG submission 89693) | Host-associated microbial communities from peat moss isolated from Minnesota, USA - S1T2_Fb - Sphagnum magellanicum MG | ecosystem: Host-associated > Plants > Peat moss > Unclassified... | reverse complement strand
CCTGCGAATCATTCGCACCTGCAAAGAAATGGGCATCAAAACCGTAGCTGTATATTCAACTGCCGACCGCGACAGCCTGCACGTGCGTTTTGCCGATGAGGCCGTATGTATCGGTCCGCCCCCAAGCCGCGACTCTTACTTAAATATTCCAAATATTATCTCAGCTGCAGAAGTAACCAATGCCGATGCGATCCATCCGGGTTATGGTTTCTTGTCAGAGAATGCTAAGTTTTCTGCCATCTGCGCCGAGTATGGTATCAAATTTATTGGTGCCACTGCCGACCAGATCAATGCCATGGGCGATAAGGCATCGGCCAAAGCAACCATGAAAAAGGCGGGCGTACCAACTATCCCGGGGTCTGAAGGTTTGCTTACCAGTGTTAAAGAAGGTATTACCATTGCCAATAAAATAGGTTATCCTGTTATATTGAAAGCTACTGCCGGTGGTGGTGGTCGTGGTATGCGTGTCGTATGGAATGATATGGAGTTTGAACCGGCCTGGGATTCTGCACGTACCGAATCTGGTGCTGCTTTTGGCAACGACGGTTTATACTTAGAGAAATTTGTGGAAGATCCGCGCCACATCGAAATACAAGTAGTGGGCGATCAGTATGGTAAAGTTTGCCATTTATCTGAGCGCGATTGTTCTATCCAACGCCGTCACCAAAAACTGGTTGAAGAAGCTCCTTCGCCTTTTATGACCGAGAAACTGCGTAAAAAAATGGGTGAAGCTGCTGTTAAAGGCGCTAAGGCTGTTAAATACGAAGGTGCCGGTACAGTAGAGTTTTTGGTTGATAAACACCGCAACTTCTACTTTATGGAGATGAACACTCGTATCCAGGTAGAACACCCGGTTACCGAAGAGGTGATCAACTTCGATTTAATTAAAGAACAAATAAAGGTTGCCGCAGGTATCCCAATTTCGGGTAAAAACTACGAGCCGACCATGCACGCCATTGAGTGCCGCATAAATGCCGAAGATCCTGCCAAAGATTTCCGCCCGTCACCGGGTAAAATTACCAACTTCCACTCTCCGGGTGGCCACGGGGTAAGGGTTGATACGCATGTTTACACTGGTTACGTAATTCCGCCGAACTATGATTCGATGATTGCTAAACTGATTTGCGTAGCACAAACCCGCGAAGAAGCATTAAACACAATGGAACGTGCGCTTTCTGAATTTGTGATTGAAGGGGTAAAAACAACAATACCTTTTCATCTTCAATTACTGCAAGACCCTAACTTTAGGGCCGGTAATTTTACCACAAAATTTATGGAGACATTTGAGTACGCTGAGTAATCTTTTTCCGTATATAGATTTATATTACAAATACCATTCTAATTTTAAATAGAATGGTATTTTTGTTTACCCACAAATGAGCGACAATAGAATAGTAAAGGCCATCAAGCAGAAAAGTAAGTCTATGGAGGCCGAGATGTCATTTTTTGACCACATTGAAGAATTACGCTGGCACCTGGTAAGGTCGTCAATAGCCATTATCGTTATCACAATCGGCGTATTTGCCTACTACGATGAAATTTTCGATGGCATCATCATGGGGCCGAGCAAAACCACATTTTGGACCTATCGCATGATGTGCGAAATTGGAACCTGGTTACACAGGCCCGGCATGTGTGTAGATAAAATCCATGTAGATCTGATCAATACCGAAATGGCAGGTCAGTTTACCTTACAAATCAATTCATCACTGCTTATCGGTGTTACGTTGGGCTTCCCTTATTTACTTTGGGAGCTTTGGCGTTTTATCAGGCCGGCATTGCACGAAAAAGAACGTAAAGCAGCAAGCGGATTTGTATTTTATGCAACCTTTTTATTTGCTTTAGGTGTGCTGTTTGGCTATTATGTAATTTCTCCAATGTCTATAAATTTCCTTGCGGGATATACTGTTAGTTCTAAAATTAAGAACCTGTTTACAATTGATTCCTATATCTCATCAGTAGCCACACTTACATTGGCTACAGGCGCGGTGTTCGAATTACCGATAGTAATCTACATCCTGGCTAATCTGGGTATTTTAACTGCTAAGATCATGCGTTCTACCCGCCGTTATGCCATCGTAATCATCCTGATTATTGCGGCGGTAGTAACACCGACGCCGGATATGCTGACCATGACTGTAGTGAGCATCCCGTTGTTTGTACTTTACGAAGTAGGTATAATTGTAGCAGGTGTTGTTGAGAAAAGGAAACTGAAGAGAGCACAGGAATTAGATTTGTAGAATGACAACTGATTTAAAAATCGCGATTGGCTCAGACCACGCAGGTTTTGATTATAAACAAGCTTTAGCCGCCTTTGTACAGGCGGCTAAGCTTAAAGACTTTGGTACTTACAGCGCAGCTTCGGTTGATTATCCTGACTTTGCGCATCCTGTTGCCAACGCTGTTGAAAGTGGTGAGTTTGATTTAGGCATACTGGTTTGTGGCAGCGCCAACGGTGTAGCCATTACAGCTAACAAACACCAGGGCATCCGCGCAGCAATATGCTGGACTGCCGAGATCGCTGCCTTAGCCCGCCAGCATAATAACGCAAACATTGTGTGTATCCCGGCCCGCTTTATTTCGATAGAAGAAGCAAAGCAAATTGTTGAAACCTTCCTGACAACTGTTTTCGAAGGCGGCCGTCACGCGGACCGTGTAAATAAAATGACTTGCTAACCGGCATCACTAAAATATATTTAAATAATTGATGAAAAAAGTATTGATTGGGGCTTTGGCCTTAGCTTTTGCTAATTGTACTTATGCACAAAAAGACCCGGCTGCTGTAAAGTATGCAGGTTATATTACTGTTGAGGATGCCACCAAGCATCTTACCATTATTGCATCTGATGCATTTGAAGGCCGCGAGACCGGTACCCGTGGTGCAGATATGGCAGCCAACTACCTGGCAGGCGAGTTTAAAAAACTAGGACTGCAGGCGCCGGTAAAAGGTTCGTACTTTTTAGATATCCCGCTTTCATCAATAGCCAGTAAGGTTAATGAGTTTGAGATCAACGGAGCGAAACTGGTTTATGGTAAAGATTATTCGGCCACCGGCATTACAGCAAGCGGCAACATTAATGCAGGTGAAATTGTATTTGTAGGCTACGGCACAGAGGCTGATTTAAGTACTATCGATATCGCCCATAGAGTAGTGTTATTTATCAATGAAGATAAACCCGTTGCAGGCGAGAGCGTTAAAGAAACTACCAACCGCCGTTTAAAGGCCTTGAAAGATATCCAGGCTAAAAAGCCTGCGCTTATTTTGGCTGCCAGTTCAACAGCACGTTTAAGAGGTGGTAACGGATCGGCAAGGTTGTCAATAAAAAAAGAAACTATTTCTCAGCAAATCCCCACGTTTACCATTAATACAGCCACAGCAGATCTGTTGCTTAAAAAAGGTGGTAAAACATTTACCGAGCTAAAAGAAGCCGCTGAAGCACAAGAAATAAAAGCTACCGTAGTGGTGAGCTACGAGTATGTTGGTAAAGATGCCAAAGCGGTTGACGTGTTAGGCTACCTGCCAGGCTCTGATCCTAAATTGAAAGACGAAGTATTGGTGATCTCTGCACACTATGATCACATCGGTATGTTGCCGGAAGGTACGCCTGGTGATCGGATTAATAACGGTGCTGATGACGATGGCTCTGGCACCGCAGGTATTATTGAAATTGCCCGTGCCTTTACAGAAGCTAAAAAGCAGGGACATGGCCCTCGCCGCAGCATCTTATTTTTAGGTAATGTAGGTGAGGAGAAAGGATTGCTGGGCTCTGAGTATTATTCGGATCATCCGGTGTTCCCGTTGTCGAACACCATTACCGACTTAAATATCGATATGATCGGCCGCAAGGATCCTGCCCACGAGCAAACGCCTGATTATTGCTACCTGATAGGTTCTGATAAATTAAGCACTACGTTGCATAAGATCAGCGAGAATGCTAACAGCACCTACTCTAATTTGGTAATCGATTATAAATACAACGATCCGAAAGATCCGGAGAAAATTTACTACCGCTCTGATCATTATAACTTTGCCCGTTACGGCGTGCCCATCATCTTTTACTTTGATGGCATCCATGCAGACTACCACAAACCAAGCGACGAGGTGAGCAAAATTGATTTTCCATTATTAGTTAAACGCGCGCAACTGGTGTTTTATACCGGCTGGGATTTAGCCAATCGCGATAAACGCCCGTTAGTTGATGTGACTAACGATATGCCAGAGAGCAGGTAAGAAGTTTGAAAGACCGGAAGTCCGAAAGACAGAAATAAAAAGTCCGTAAGCAAGGGAATACCTCGTTTACGGACTTTTACTTTTATACGAAATTAAGTTGAGGCTTCTTGCGGACTTTCGGTCTTCTTGTCTTTCGGACTAAAACTTCTTTTATTAGCTGCAAATATTTTAATTTAGCCGATATGTCGACCATTGCCGAAGATTTCCTGACAGCATCTGAGAATAAGGCCTTTGACCTTGATCACCGTCGTATTATCAATTATAATATTGGTAAGTACGATGCTGCTGTGGTTAAAGGATTGGCTAAACTCACTAACCTGGATTATGCGAAGCGAAAATCGCACGTAATTAAATGGCGTGTAATGGAGAACCTCGACAAGTTTTTGCCGGAGTTTGAAGCCAATTTTCAGCGCAGAGGCGGTAAGGTGATCTGGGCTAACGATGCCGAAGAAGCTAACCGTGAGATCCTGAATATCATTCAGCGGGCTAACGCCAAAACGGTTGTCAAATCTAAATCAATGACCACCGAAGAACTCAACCTCAATGAGTTTTTAGAAAGTCATCATATCGAATCGCTGGAAACTGATTTGGGCGAATACATTGTGCAGTTACTGGGCCAAAAGCCATATCATATTGTAACGCCGGCTATGCACCTATCTAAAGAGGATATCGCGAAGCTTTTTAACGAGCGTTTCGGTACACCGATAGATGCTACTCCGGAGCAGTTAACACTGAAAGCCCGCGAGCTATTAAGGGATAAATATGTACAGGCTGATGTAGGCATTACTGGTGCCAACTTTTTAATTGCTGATACCGGCAGCATCGCTATTAGCGAGAACGAAGGCAATGCACGTTTAAGCACTACTTTCCCTAAAATACATATCGCGATAGCGGGCATCGAGAAAATTATCCCTGCGTTAGCAGATCTTAACCTGTTCTGGCCAATGCTATCTACGCATGGCACAGGGCAAAACCTTACGGTTTATAACAGCATTCTAAGCGGCCCCCGCCAACCGGGCGAAAGTGATGGCCCAGATGAAATGTACGTGATATTACTGGATAATGGCCGTACAGATCTGCTCGCACAAAAAGACCAGCGACAGGGCTTATACTGCATCCGTTGCGGTGCTTGTTTAAATGCTTGCCCAGTTTATAAAAATATTGGCGGCCATAGTTATAATACTACCTATAGCGGGCCGATTGGTTCTGTAATTACCCCGCACGAGCAGGGCATGAAAGATTTTAAACACCTCAGCTACGCATCAACCCTTTGCGGGCGCTGTACCGAGGTTTGCCCGGTTAAGATAGACATACACAAAATGCTGCTGCTTAATCGACGTGATGCTGTTAAAGATCAGTTAGTAACCAAGCAAGAGCAGTGGGGCTGGAATATCTTTACTAAAATGATGTTAAACCGTAAGTGGATGGATTTTTTTAACGGGAAACTCAAAAACCTCGCGCTTAAAACTTTCTTTAAAAAGAGTTTTGGCCAATATCGTGATCTACCTAAAGTGGCCGAACAATCTTTCACAGATCAGTGGAAAAAGCGGCACAACGAAAACTAATTATGCGTAAAGTAATTTTAAACCTGGCTGTAAGCCTGGACGGCTTTATAGAAGGCACCAATGGCGAATATGATTGGTGCCTGATGGATCAGGATTATGGACTTACGGAGTTTTTTGAGCAGATTGATACATTGTTTTTAGGCCGGAAGAGTTACGAGTTGATTAGCAGCACCGGCGATATCAACCATTTTAGCGCCAATAAAATGTATGTATTTTCTAATACATTGGCCGAGGTTCAGCACAATAATGTAGAGGTGATTTCGGGTGCCGGTTTTGTGGATGATGTTAAGGCGATTAAAAACCAAGACGGCAAAAGCATCTGGTTGTTTGGCGGCGCTAACCTGGTAAGCAGCTTTATGGCTAATGGCTTGGTGGACGAATTTTTGCTCTCTATTCATCCCGTTTTATTGGGTGGTGGTAAAGCATTGTTTCAATCAATTACAGAACGCACCGGCCTGCAACTGGTTGAAACAATACCTTATTCGAGCGGCTTGGTACAACTCAGGTATCAGGTACTACCCAAATTTGATCTTAATAACGTACCCGGCGTAGGCTATTAGTGCTTACTGCCCATACCAAATTGCTTATAGCTATTGGGCATGGTGTTAGTACTGCTAAACGCAAAGGTGAACGATGTTTGCCAGGCCTCAAAATCGAGTGTTTGGTCTTTAGCCGGTTCCAGGTGAATAGCTTGCAGCATGTAAGTGCCCTCACGGCTTAGTTTAATAAAGACCGAACCTGTTTCGTCAGTCGCCAAAAGTTGCGCAAATTCTGTTCCTTTTGGGGTGCGGATAATCAGTGTTACTTTTTCGGCTTTAATGGGCTGGCCCTTAAATAATAGTTGGGCGGTAATGTCATCGCCATAATTACCTTTATAAGGGTTCTGTTTCAGTACAATCTCATAATCTTCTTTCAATGGCTTTTCTTGAGGGCCACCGCTATTTTTATCTACCGCCACTAATGTTTTCATCACGTTAGTAGTTTTTTGTTTAAAGCTTTGCTGAAATTGCTTTAAGCCGTCGGCGATTTTATCGAGGTTATTATCTGCCAGGTAGCTAAGAAATGGTTTGCGATCAACATCATTAGTTTGTTGATTAACTATCGTAAGCATTGCCATACCGCTATTAGGTAACTTGGTAGTTAGGGTTGAGATATTCCCTTGTTTAAAAAGAGCAGAAAGATCGTCGGGTTTCCCACCATCAAGTAATAATGCTTTGGTGGTTGTTTTAGCATCAAATTGTTGCTCCTCGCCTTTGCTGAAAGTGTTACCGCTTAACAGGTGCAAGTTTAAGTCGCTGCCCTTTTGCGGAAAGAACTCTTCGGGCAATAAAAAGTAATCGGCCTGGCTATAAGCAGAGCCAACTGCGCAGGTTAAAAATATAAGTATAAGTAGAACGTTTTTCATATCAGTGTTTATAATTGCTCAAACATACAAAGTTTTAAAATTTCCATTAGTTTAGCTCTATGAATTTCGACCGTAAAGATCTTAGTCATGACACTCTGCTGAATTTTTACAAGGCAATTGTGTGGCCAAGGCTTATAGAAGAAAAAATGCTGGTGCTTTTACGCCAGGGTCGTATCGGTAAATGGTTTTCGGGCATAGGCCAGGAAGCTATTTCGGTAGGCAGCACGCTTGCCATGCAACCCGACGAGTTTATTTTACCCATGCACCGCAACCTGGGTGTATTTACCACCCGCAATATACCCTTATTTAACCTGATGGCGCAATGGCAGGGCAAAGCTGCCGGTTTTACCAAAGGCCGCGACCGCTCGTTCCATTTCGGCACCCATCATTATAAAATTGTGGGTATGATCTCGCACCTCGGCCCGCAAATGGCTGTGGCTACAGGTATTGCCCTGGCTGATGTTTTAGCAGGCCGTAAAAAGGCAACGTTGGTGTTTACGGGTGACGGTGCTACCAGCGAGGGCGACTTCCACGAAGCTATCAACGTAGCAGCTGTATGGAACCTGCCTGTGATATTTTTGATCGAGAATAACGGTTACGCACTATCAACCACAACCGCGGAGCAATATAAATGCGAGCATCTTGTTGATAAGGCTAAAGGGTACGGCATAGAAGGCCGCCAAATTGATGGGAATAACCTGCTTGAGGTTTATCATACCATCAATGAATTGGCTACCGGTATACGAGAAAATCCAAGGCCGGTATTAATTGAGTGTATGACCTTCCGCTGCCGAGGCCACGAAGAAGCATCGGGCGTAAAATATGTACCGGAGCATTTGTTCGAAATCTGGCGGGCTAAAGACCCGGTTACCTGCTTCGAGCAATTTTTGATAGACGAAAAGGTATTACAGCCCAACTGGGTTAGCTATACCTTCAACGAGTTTGTTCCAAAGATTGAGGCTGAAATTGAAAAAGCTTTGAACGAACCTGGTATCATTCCCGATATACAGACGGAGCTAAATGATATGTACAAGCCGTATGCTCCTGCTTATCCTGAAAGCACTAGCAGCAGTACCCCTAAACGCTACATGGACGCTATTAGCGATGGGCTAAGGCTATCGATGCAAAACCATCCTAACCTGGTGCTCATGGGTCAGGATATTGCCGATTACGGTGGTGTATTTAAGATCACTGATGGCTTTATGAAGGAATTCGGTAGAGAGCGTGTTAGGAATACGCCTTTATGTGAGTCTGCTATTCTGGGGGCGGGTTTAGGGCTGGCTATTAACGGCTATAAATCTGTTATCGAAATGCAGTTTGCAGATTTTGTAAGCGTTGGCTTTAACCAGATCATCAATAACCTGGCTAAATCGCACTATCGCTGGGGGCAAAACGCCGATGTGGTAATCCGCATGCCAGCCGGCGCGGGTACGGGAGCCGGGCCATTCCATTCGCAAAGTAATGAGGCTTGGTTCACCAAAACCCCGGGATTGAAAGTAGTATATCCATCAACCCCTGCAGATGCCAAAGGCTTGCTAATGGCCGCCATTGATGATCCTAACCCGGTGATCTACTTCGAACATAAATATTTATATCGCACGCTTACAGATGAAGTGCCCGAAGGCGATTATTATATAGAGATCGGCAAAGCCAAAACCCTGCGCGAAGGCACTGACGTAGCCATTATTACCTATGGCCTTGGTGTACACTGGGCGCTAGAGTATGCCAAAAAGAATCCTCAAATATCGATTGAGCTTATCGACCTACGCAGCCTGCAACCCTGGGATAAAGAAGCCGCAATAGCTGCTGTTAAAAAAACAGGCCGTGTTTTGATTTTGCATGAGGATACGCTAAGCAGTGGCTTTGGTGCAGAGATTGCCGCAACGCTTAACGAAGCATGTTTTAACTATTTAGATGCACCAATTATGCGCTGCGCCAGTTTAGATACTGCTATACCAATGGATGCAGGATTAGAGAAGCAGTTTTTGGCTAATGCGAGGTTGGAAGAGATGATGGAGAGATTATTGAGGTATTAAATTTGTAACTTAGTAAATATGTTAACCCTCGAAGAAATATACGAGCTCGATCCTACGCAGCGCATCATTGATGAAGGGGCTGGCTTAGGTGCAGCAGAAATGCTGAAGGCTGGAGTGCCTATCTTCTATCGCGACGAAGCATATCCGGAGACAAACGAAGGGGATTTATTTGTAAAAGAATATCCCAATGGGGTTAAATTTATAGTTAGAAAAATACTAACTCCTGACTATAGATTGTTAGAAGAACTTATCAGACCCATAAATTAATAATGCCAACACTCATTGTAATTGGTGGGCCTAATGGTTCGGGTAAAACGACGCTGACTCAAAATCTTCTTCAGAAGGGTCGAATTAAAAGCCCAGTTATAAATCCGGATGAAATTGCTTATCATGAACTTGGTGGATATGAATTTCAGTTTAAAGCAGCGAAAATAGCTTTGAATAGGAGAAAAGAATATCTTAATAAAAATGAGGACATCGCTTTTGAGACAACTTTTTCAGGAAATTCTGAGATTAATGAAATAAAAAGAGCAAAGAAGCAAGGCTACAAAGTGATCTTATATTATATCACGCTCAAATCGTTTCTTGATAACATTATCCGTGTAGAACAGCGCAGGACTAACTCTGGTCATGATGTTGAGAAAGAAGATGTGATCAGGCGCTACGATAAGAGTCGTCTAAACCTTATAAATAACATTAAATTGTTTGATACGGTTTATCTCTTCGATAACTCCGGCTCCAATCGGTCTCGTGTGGCTATATACAATTCGGGCAATCTTTCCTGGCTAAATAACAAGCATGTGAATCATCCTTTTTATAAAGAGCTTTTATCTTACCCCTCCAACACTTCTACCTCTGCAACCGGACTAAACAAATAAACCTTCTTAGTACTTACCTCTACGCATTTAAAACGCTTGCGTAATTGTTCGCCTTTGCGGAAAACGCGGCCGTCCTTGAGTTTGAATACAGCGTTTGCCGGTAACTTCTCTACCGTGAGCATAGATTCTTTAACCGCGTCGTATTGGCGTAGGGAACGGTATAAGTTTAAGTCGGAGCAGCTGGATGCGGCAGGGTTATTCAAGTAATTGGTAATAGCCTGCTTAATATCCGGCGGAAAAACCTGCTGATCAAAAAATGGCTGCATCATTTTCTTAAAATTCTGCTTCCATTCGGTGCCGTGCGGTTTGGCTTTGTGTTTATGCTCGTTCCAAGTGTGCAGGTGTGCAAACTCGTGTACGGTAGTTACCAGGAAAGCGTAGGGGTTAAGGTCGAAATTAACCGAGATACGGTGACCTTTGCCTGCATGCGGTGGGCGGTAATCGCCAAACTTGGTGTTGCGGTTGCGCGAAATTTTGAACTCGCACTTAAAGTAATCAATCCATCGGCCTATCAGCGGGGCTGCGGCAGGTGGCATGTATCTTTCTAAAACTTTTACTTTCTCCAATAGGAACCTCTATTGCAAAAATAAAGTTTTTTATCTTCATTTTTCATCAGGCATTTTACAAATGACAATAAACGACATTACAGAGATATTGATGCAAAGGGACGATATTCTTTTATGCGACGGAGTGTCTGACGATCTTATTTCCGATGTAGAAACTACGCTGTGTATCAATTACCTGACGATGTTAAACAGTTTTACAAGTTTAGCAATGGACTAGAAACTGACGAATACATGTTTAATATAATAAAGCTGGAAGATATTATTGAAAACAGAATAAGCTGGAAGGAGTCGGAATTATTTATAGCCGAAATTTTGATTTATTCTGATACATGGCACTTAGAAGTTGATCAACTAAACAGTGCCGATTATACCATTTTCAATACAAATGAATATGGTGAGAAGACTGCGCTGACAAAATCCTTTGTGGAATTTTTACGAAGAGTCGTAGAAGGCGGAGTATTAGGAGAAAGGGGATTATATAGCTGGAGTAATGAAATTAGGACAGAAAGGAAATAGTTATCAGAGATATAACCTTACTTCAGCAACTGATAAGTTATCAAACTGATGACATAAGCCAGCACGGTCATATAAGCAAACTGCGCAGCAGGCCAGCGCCAGTCTTTAGTTTCGCGGTATACAACGGCTACGGTACTTGCGCACTGCATCGCGAAAGCGTAAAACATCATTAATGAGAACGCAACGGCTATGGTAAACACGGGTTTACCGGTATCCGGGTTTTTGGCACCAGCCATTTTTTGCTCCACCGATTCTATTTTATCGGCATCGCCATCTACACTATAAATAGTGGCCATGGTACCTACGAATACTTCGCGCGCAGCGAAAGAGGTGATTAATGCAATACCAATCTTCCAGTCAAAACCAAGCGGGCGGATAGCTGGTTCCATTGCGTGGCCTAAAACACCGGCATAAGAGCTTTCCAGTTTTGCTGAAGCAACCATACGTTTCAGATCGGCAGCGGGGACAGTTTTGGTATATTCAGGCTTGCTGAATTTTTGATCAATTTTTTCGAAGCGATTACCCGGTCCGTAAGATGCCAGTACCCAAAGTATTACCGATACAGCGATGATAACCTTACCCGCCTGCACCACGAATGCTTTAGAGCGATCGTACATGGTCAGCAACACGTTATTCCAGCGTGGCATGCGGTAAACGGGAAGCTCCATGATGAAGTAACCACGTTCGCGGCCTTTCAGTATTAGTTTCATTACGAAAGCAACGATTACAGCTGAGACCAAACTTAGTACATACATGGCAGTTAAAGCCAGGCCTTGCCAGTTAAAGATCCACCAAACGTTTTTGTTGGGCACTACCAGGGCTATCATTAAAGTGTAGATAGGTAAACGTGCCGAACAGGTAACCAAGGGGGTAACCATAATGGTGATCATCCTGTCTTTCCAGTTTTCGATAGTACGGGTACTCATGATAGATGGTACTGCGCAGGCAAAACCACCAATCAGCGGAACAACAGATTTTCCGTTTAAGCCTACCTTGCGCATCAGCTTATCCATCATAAAGGTAACGCGGGCCATATAACCGGTATCTTCGAGAATTGATATAAATGCGAATAGAATAGCAATTTGCGGGATAAATACCATCACGCCGCTCAATCCTGCCAATACACCGTCAGATAGTAAATTGGTTAGCGGACCAGCCGGTAAATAATCATGAACCAATCCTTCTACCCATACAAACAGGTCTTCGATCAAACTCATCGGGTAGGCCGACCAGGCAAAGATGGCCTGGAACATAAACATCAGGATACCGAAGAAAATAATAAAGCCAAATACCTTATGGGTTAAAACTTTATCAATACGGTTACTTAAGGTTTCGCTATCGGCGCTTTCTGCTTTGTGTACGGTATCGTAAAGCAGGTCATTAATATAGTTATAGCGGGCTATGGTTTCTGTAGCCTGCGCTTTTTGCGAGTGGAAGGCGTGTTCAAGTTCTAACTCCTCTATGCGGTCGCTTTCGGGAGCCGATAAAAAAGTTAAATGCTCGTGCTGATGTGCCAGTTGCAAAGCGAAATAAGGATTCTCTATCTGCAATTCTTCGCCTATTTGGGCAATTAGTTGCGGCGCAATTGCGGTTACATCTATAGAACTCTCTTGCAAAGCCAATTTGCTGGCGTAAGAGATAGCTTGTTTAAGTTTATCAATCCCTTCGAGCTTGCGGGCGGCAATAGGCACCACGTGTACGCCTAGCTTTTTAGCAAAAGCATCAACATCAATGGTAATTCCGCCGCTTTTGGCAAGGTCCATCATGTTAAGGGCAACAATTACAGGAATTTTTAAGTCGGCAACCTGGGTGTAGAGTAAAAGGTTGCGCTTAAGGTTCGATGCGTCCAATATCACAACAACCAAATCTGGCGTGTGTGTGCTTTTGCGATCAGCTAATACAGAAAATACAATGGATTCGTCGCGGCTTTTGGGGTAGAGGCTGTAGGTACCGGGTAGGTCTACTATTTCGGCGTGGCGGCCATCGGGCAGGTCACAATAACCAGTCTTTTTATCAACCGTAACCCCCGGAAAATTGCCGATCTTTTGGTTTAACCCGGTCAGCGCATTAAAAAGTGTTGATTTACCGGTATTGGGATTCCCTACAAGTGCAACTCTGATATCTGCTTTCAACGTCCAATACTACAGTAATATAATGGTTGAAGCTTCGCGCATACGTAAACTTAACTGGTAACCGGCAACGTTAATCGCAATCGGATCGCCCATTGGTGCTATCCGTTCCACCTTAACTTCTTCGCCGGGCAGGCAGCCCATTTCCATTAACTTAATTGACATTTCAAGATCGGTAAATTCCTTTACTATTCCTTTACTACCTACTTTAAGTTGCGAAAGCTTCATCTTTTTCTCTTGATAACCCGACAAATGTATATCTTATTTAAATTAAATCCAAATAACAAAGTTTCATTTGTTGGGGATCTCAAAAGATTACCTCATAATCACAATTCCGCTACCCCCTGGCTTATCTGCACCGCCTCCGAGTTTGCTGATTTTATAGGTAATTTTTAAGAAAAAATACCGCCCAATGGTATTGGTTTGTGTGTTGATGATTTGCCCGGTGTTAGATAGGTTACGCTGTATGCCCGAATTTTGATTAAGCAAATCAAAGGCAGTTAAAGCCAGCGTTAGGTTTTGTGATTTCATAAAATAACGTTCTATACTACCATTCCACAGGTAAACAGAGGTATTGGCACTGCTTGGGTTACCGAGATAAAGGCTTTGGTTAACATCGGTATAAATGCGCCAGGCTTTAGCAGGTTTTACGCTGGCCGTTGCATTATTGTTAAAAGTGTAGTATCGATTATTGGCTTCCTGCTGAAATGAGTTGGTAGCATTATTATAAGATGTATAAGTGCGCAGGCCGAATTGAAATTTATCCAAATCATAATTGCCACCCAGGCTTACACCAGGAGCAATGCGCAGCACCGCATTTTTATTATTGTTGATATAGTTAACGTTTCGATTGATGTTACCGTTAAGGCCGTAATTAAAGCGCAGACCTTTAATTTTGCTCGGCATGCCCACGTTCATCCCAAAGTTAGAGGTGAAGTTACCATCTGTATTAACAGGGCGAGATGTGGTAATGCCTGTATTGTCGTAGAAACTCTCTGTCGAAAACCCGTTCCAGTTTTCTGTAAAGCTGCCGTAGATGTTAAAATAGTTATTTGTTTTGGCATCGTAGGTGTTGATGTTACCATTAAAGCTTAGCGAGCGCGACATCTGCAAATCTGGGTTACCTATCTTTTTGTAAGTGTTATTGGTGGTATTAATGATCGGCAACAGATCTGTAACCGAAGGCATGGTTACATCACTCCGCACGGAAAGAAAAACGTTGGTGCCGGGTTTAGGACGATAGGAGAAACTGGCGTTTGGTACCAATGCCCAGTCTTGCCGGTTTATCGAGCTAGTTTGTACACCGGTAAAGTCGCCACGTAAACCCAGGTCGGCCAGTTCAGCATTTACATTGAGGGTGGTTTTAGCACTGTTCTTATTTAGGCCTACAGTTGATGAGTAACGATAATTGCTGTTATCATATATACCGCTCAAATTAGGGGCAAGGATTTCGTAACGGCCGGTTACCGCGTTATAATCAACCGTGGTTTGGTTGGCGTTGTTGTTTCGATATTGAAAGCCCTGACTAAGAGTTAAGTTTAACTTATGTGCCTTATTCAGTTCTCGGATAAACGATAGAGTAGTGTTGCTGATAGTCCCGTTATTAGTTTGCGCCGTTTGCAGATTAGCCGTGCTATCTGGCAGGGTACTGGTTGGTGGATAGTTTAAGTTAAATACATTGGTTGCCGTGGTTTTGTAAGGCGAGTAGCTATCTGTTGTAAATAGATTAATTGAACCCTTACCGTGCTGAAACTTGTGGTTCGCGGTAAATTGCGCCCCTGACACAGGGGTACGGATTACCTGGTTAAGCGACTGGTTGGCTTTATTGAGCAATACGTTATTTAAATCGCTGCTGGTAATGCCGGTTATATTGTTGTTGTTAGTATAACTGGTAGATAGGTTGGGCTTAAGCGTAAAGGTATTTAGGGTATCTGGCTTGTACTCCAGTTTCATGTTAAGGCGATAGCTATTATAGGTATTGTTACCAGTTATGTTTTTATTCGTGAGCAGGTTTTGAACCGGGTCCTGGATGTTATCAATCTCGAGGAGGTTGTTGGATGATAACACCGTAATAAAGTTGGCGTTCAGTTTCCAGGCATCCTTTTTACCCCACATATCCGAGTAATTAACGCCACCCATATGGTTAGTGATTAACCCGCCATTTACACCCGAGAACGCGCCGTTGATGTTTGTACGCCCATTACTGCTTACATTGATATTAATACTGCCGTTAGAGCTAAAAGCATCAAACACATTGCCGTTGGTAAAGGCATTCAGGTCTTCCATCGTAAAGCCAGATTCGTTAACATTATTGCTGAGAAACAAAGCAGAGAATTGTCGCCTTTTATCAAAATGATTAATGTTAAACTGCCCGAGGTAGCGATCGTTTGTACCGCCTGCTGCACTGGCGTTACCAAACCAGCCGCTCTTCTTATCGTCTTTTAGCGTCAGGTTTATTACTTTTTCACGCTGGCCGTCGTCGATGCCTGTGTTTTTGGCTTTGTCAGTTTTGTCATCAATCAATTGTACTTTCTCAATGGCATCTGCAGGTAAATTCTTGCTTGCCGCCTTGGGGTCGTTGCCGAAAAACTCTTTGCCATCGACTAGCATTTTGGTTACCTGCTGGCCCTGGGCGGTAATCTTACCATCTTTGTCAACTTCGACACCCGGTAGCTTTTTTAGTAGCTGTTCTACGTTGTCGTTAGGCTGCGTTTTAAAAGCTCTGGTATTAAATTCAACGGTATCACCCTTAATTGATCCATTGGCTTTAACCGCTTTTACTGCTACCTCACCCAGATTACGTACATCTGGTTCCATCGTTATATTACCTAACTCAATAGTTGGTTTTTGGTTGCTGATGACGAAAGGATAAATATGCTTTTTAAGGCCAAGTTGAGTAACTACGAGTTTATAATGCCCCGGTTTAAGACCGGTTATGTCGATATTGCCCTGCTTGTTAGATTGAGCGCTTTTTACAGCTGATGAATCAACCGTGTTTACAACCGTAGCAGTAACATATTCAAGTGATTGTTTCTTTTGGTCGATAACAATAGCGTGGATACTTCCGGCAGGTTTCTGTGCGGATACACTTACGGCTATAAGGGTAAAGAAAATTGTGAATAGGTAAAGTTTAGCTCTCATATGCGATTGTTGATAGCCAAATATAAACTAAGAAATTAGTTTAATAAATGAATTAACATTTTTTAACTAAAAAATTAGTTTAATAGCAAGTCAACAAACGTAACTAGGCAGCTAACGTTGTATTTGGAGTCGCTTTTTTGGTAGTACTACCAAAATGAGGGCAGTTACAGCTTTTGTGAAACAAGCCGCATGATGAGGCTGTCATTGAAACAATGACCAGCAACAGAAGGGTAATTTTAAGCCTTGGCATATTTAATTGCAGCATTTAAAAGCAAGATACTAAATGTAGCCATACCAACGCCAACACAGTCGGCAAAAAGATCAGGAAAATTGCCGTCGCGCCAGGTGAAAACGTATAGCTGTAAAACTTCGATAAGGGCACCAAAAAATATGCCTAAAAAAGCAATAAGGAAAGTAAGGGGGATTGATATGCCTTTATGTTGCCTGGTTAAACCGTTGCTGGCCAGCAGTACAAACATAAAGAAGAAACCGCAGTGCACCATTTTATCAAAGCCGGGGAAAAACAAATGTGATTCCCCGACCTTGCCCATTGAAATGCTGCACATGATCAATATAAAAGCCGACCACAAAATTGTTAGTCGCTGATACTTGAAGAATTGCAGCATTAAGCGCCTATGATTGATTGGTAATCTTCGGCAGAAAGCAGGGTGTTAACATCTTCGGCATTTTGCAGGGTAACTTTCACCATCCAGCCATCGCCGTAAGGATCAGTATTTACCAGCTCGGGTTGGCTATCCAGTAAAGAATTTGTTTCTTCAACAGTAGCAGTTACCGGCATAAACAGGTCTGATACAGTTTTCACTGCTTCTACAGTACCAAAAACATCATCTTTACCAATTTCTTTACCCACAGAAGGGATATCGATGTAAACGATGTCGCCTAATTCGCGTTGGGCAAACTCGGTAATACCAATGTATGCACTGTTACCTTCAACACGGATCCATTCGTGATCTTTGGTATATTTTAATTCCGCTGGAAATTCCATATCATTTGTTTAATTAGAGCCCAAAAATAAAAACTTTTGCCATATCAAACTATGAATTTGTTAATTTGTCCAATAGATGATCTGTTAATGAATTATCAGGACTAAATACATTAACAAATGCACAAATTACCACATCAACAAATTAAATGGAAAACGCTATAGTAACCGGGTTATTAGCTTACGGCATGTCGGGCAAATTGTTTCATGCGCCGTTTTTAAGCACTAATCCGCATTTTAAATTTAAGGCCATTGTAGAGCGGCACGAAAAAAAAGCGGCCGAACGCTACCCGGATCTCATCAGCTATGATCATACTTTCGAATTGTTTAATGATAAAGAGATAGAACTGGTAGTAATTAATACACCAAGTTATACCCATTATCAGTTGGCTAAAGAAGCCATGGAAGCTGGCAAGCATGTGTTGTTAGAAAAACCAGCAGCCGCAACTTCAGATGAAGTGAAACGCTTGTTTGACATCAGTCGCGAAACGGGCAAAAAGCTTATGATCTACCAGAACCGCCGTTACGACAGCGAATTTCAATCGGTAAAAGAAGTAATAGAAAGCGGTCGTTTAGGCGAATTGGTGGAAGTTCATTTCCGTTATGATCGTTATAGAATTGGTATCGGCCCTAAAGCCTTTAAAGAGAGCAGTGGCTTCCCGGCTAATGGCTTGATGTACGACCTTGGTCCGCATATGCTCGATCAGGCCTTTGTATTGTTTGGCAAGCCACTGAGCTATGATAAAGTAACCTCAACACATCGCCCCAATTCGCAGGTGCCGGATTACTTTCATTTCAGGCTAAGTTATCCTAATGGCTTAAATGTGTTTTTAACCGGAAGCTTATTAGTGGCCGAACGTTTGCCATCATCTGTAGTACATGGTACCATTGGCAGCTATATTAAAGGCCGTACCGATGTGCAGGAAGCGCAGTTGATTGCCGAAATGTTACCAACTGATCCCGCTTATGGTGTAGAAGCTCCGGGCAGTGAGGGTAAACTGGTAATTATGGGTGCCGATAACGAGAAAGAAACCTTTGCCGAGCCATCGTTACGGGCTAATTATAATGATATATTTGAAGCTGTATATCATACCGTAAGGCATAATGCGTTATTCCCTGTAAGCGAAGAGCAGATTGCATGGCAAATAGAAATGCTGGAAGCCTGATAAAATGATTAATACAGTAAAACAAAAATTGGCCAACAACCATAACCCCATAACCATAATGAAACAGTTTTTCCTTTCTATTTTGGCTATTGTTGCCATTACAGGCTGTACCCTAGGGCAAACGCAGAGCGAGAAACAGGCGCTCAAAATTCAGAATTTACCAATGTTCCACATTCTGACTACAGATAGCGTAAATGTAACCACCGCTAAACTGAAAAAGGATAAGCCGGTTATGATTATTTATTTTTCGCCAGACTGTAGCCACTGTCAGCATTTAATGTATGAGCTAAAGCCAAAGCTGAAAGAACTGACCGGCGTACAGATCGTAATGATCTCTTTTGTGCAATACAAGATGATTAAAGAATTTTACCGCGACTTCGGTTTGTCGGCTTATCCTAATATCACCGTAGGTACAGAGGGATATACTTATGAAATGCAGAAACTTTTTGATATAAAAACTACGCCATATATTGCCATTTATGATAAAAAAGGCAAGCTTGTTAAAACCTACGAAAAAGCACCAGACGTAAAAGAACTGGTTTACGTGGCTAAAAAAGCTTAAATATTTAATTATCACCCCTCCGCCTTGTCATTTCGAACTTAGGGAGAAATCTTATGCAGTATACATTAAAGCTGTATAAGATTTTTCCTCGTACCTCGTTCGAAATGACAAGAAAGTATAAAAGGCCGGTATTACCCAAGTAACACCGGCCTTTTTTTGTGAGCCCTACACCAAAGTAAATTTGAGCCACCCAGCAAACCTAGCCCGTTACATATACGCGATCTTTGACCTAACAATTAAGATAAGAAACAAATGAAAAAGGTAATATTAATAACCGGCGCATCGGCTGGTATGGGTAAAGAGTTTGCTAAAGATCTATTAAAAGATGGCCACATCGTTTATGGCGCCGCACGCCGAATAGACAAAATGGAAGATATTCGTTTACTAGGCGTAAAGCTGTTAGCAATGGATGTAACTGACGAAGCATCGATGGTTAAGGGGGTAGACGCCATAATTAAAGCGGAGGGCCGTTTAGATGTGCTGATCAATAACGCAGGTTTCGGCTCTTATGGCGCTATTGAGGATGTATCCATTGCCGATGCCAAATACCAATTGGACGTTAACGTGTTTGGTGCGGCGCGCCTGTCGCAATTAGTGATACCGCAAATGCGTAAACAACATTTTGGGCGGATAATTAATATCTCTTCTATAGGCGGTAAAATATCGATGGCTTTTGGAGGCTGGTATCACGCCAGTAAATTTGCGTTAGAAGGCATGAGTGATGCCCTGCGTAATGAGGTAAAACAGTTCGGCATTGATGTGGTAGTAATAGAACCCGGTGGTGTAAAATCTGAATGGGGAGATATTGCTGGCACTAATTTGGTTAAGACATCTGGTAATGGGGTGTATAAAGTAATGGCAAATAAGTTTGCTGACATGTTTACGCAACAGGCACATCGCTCTGCCGAGCCAATAGTGATCACCAACCTGGTAAGAAAAGCGATAGAATCAAAAAAACCTAAAACCCGATACTCAGGTGGTTTTATGGCTGGGCCGATCTTGTTTTTAAGAAAAATACTATCAGACCGTATGATGGATAAGTTATTTATGAGCCAGTTAAAGTAAATTTGATAATGGTACAGGATAACGATCATATACTGCTTAACAACCTGCTCTACTCTTGTGTTGATGAAACCAAGCGAAGCAATGAGCAGTTTGTGCACGAGCATTCGCTGGGCTACATTATAGCTGGTTCGGTGCTTTGTACCACTACCGAGGGCGAGGCCATTGTGGAAGAAGGTACTATAGGTTTAGTTAGGCGTAATCAGTTAATAAAATCAATTAAGATCCCGCCGGTGGGCGGCGGAGATTTTAAATCGATCAATATATTTTTTAACCAGGATATTTTACGGCGATATAGCGTGGAGAACAATATTCAGGCAACGGGGCACTACAACGGTGATAAATATAGATTACTGCCGGACGATCCGTTTATCAAAGGATATTTCGATTCACTGTTACCATACTTTAATCGGCCTGAGAGACTTAGCACGGCACTCATTGAACTAAAAACTAAAGAGGCATTAGAGCTGGTTTTAAAAGCAGATCCATCACTCAAGGATCTATTATTCGATTTTGCTGAGCCACACAAAATAGATCTCGAGGCTTTTATGAACAAGCACTACATGTATAATGTGCCGGTTGATAATTTTGCCAGGTTAACCGGCCGCAGTCTGGCAGGTTTTAAAAGAGACTTCGGGAAGATCTTCAGCACCTCGCCCGGACTGTGGCTGCAGCAAAGAAGATTATCTGAAGCTTATTATCTGATCAAAGAAAAAAGGGTGAAGCCATCAGCTGTTTATTTAGATGTGGGATTCGAAAACTTGTCGCATTTCTCGTTTGCATTCAAGAAAACATTTGGCGTTTCGCCCTCGCTTGTTTAAGATATTGATTTGCAGGATAGGTTATATTTTTGATGGTATTATCGTCGGCTTCGACTTATTAAAACGATATATATTCTTATTAAAAGAGAATATGATAACATTTAAGTAATAGAAATTTTACTTTAAACAGGTGCTGTAATATCAACAAAGTTACATGCTTTATGGCTTATCGATGCCAAAAACATTGATTTTTGCAGCATGAATTCACGTGTACTATTAAAATTAACTTTTATAGCCGGTTTACTGTTTGTTGCTTTTAATACCCGGGCGCAAACAACCGGTGGGACTATTTCCGGTAAGCTGGTTGATGCTTCTACCGGGAAAATACTAGATTTTGCTACGGTTGCCGTTGTGCGTAAATCAGATAATCAACCAGTTAAAAGCATGCAAACCGATTTGCAGGGTAATTTTAAATTAACCGGCATACCTGATGGTTACTACCTGTTTAGGGCAACATTTGTAGGCTACATTTCTTTTACAAAAGATAGTTTAAATATAAAAGGCAACACCATAAGCCTTGGCGCTATAAAAATGCATGGTTCTAAAGGTGTATTGAAAGAAGTTACCGTAACTGCCCAGCGTAGTCAGATCCAACTAAGTACCGATAAAAAAGTATTTAGTGTTGACCAAAGTTTGGTTAGCCAAGGCGGCTCTGCTACCGATTTATTGAGCAATGTGCCATCTGTACAGGTAGATGTTGATGGTAACATTAACCTGCGCGGATCGAGCAGCGTGCGTGTATTAATCAACGGTAAACCATCTGCTTTAACTGGTGCCAACCTGAGTGATATTTTGCAATCAATCCCTGCCAGCTCTATCGAGAACATTGAGGTAATTACCAATCCATCATCTAAGTACGATGCAGAAGGCCAGTCTGGTATCATCAATATTGTGTTAAAGAGAAATGCACAGGTTGGTTTCAATGGTTCGGTTACTGCAACCGCAGGTACGCAGCATACTTATAATGGTTCGTTAAACTTAACTTACCAAAATAAGCTGATTAACATTTATACCAACTATAGCTACCGCAAAGGTACCCGTATTGGTAACGGTGTAACCAACACTACTACTAAAGATAGCGTTGGTAATACCATACAGCAAAACCAGATCAACGATCAGGAATTTAAGATCACATCTAACAACATTCGCAGTGGTATAGATTTTAACCTGGATCGTAAAACCACGTTAAGCTTCTCTAACAATATTAACATCCGCGATAACAACCGTTACCAAACCGGCACTACCAACATTATGGGCGGTGGGATCAATCAGCAGCAAATTAAGGATAACGTGAGTTCTGGTAATGGAAATAACCTCGATTTTAACTTAGATTTCGATCATAAATACAAGAAACCACAGCAGGAGTTTACCGCAAACGTTGGGTTCTCTACCAGCAGAAGCAACAATACGGATAACTTTAATACGCAGTACAACAACATTCAAAACGGGATAGATTCGATCTCGTCATTACTACAAAACAACCTTACCATTGGCCGCCAGCACAACTGGAACATACAAGCCGACTATGTATTGCCATTGAACAATAATAATCGTTTAGAGATGGGCTATCGCAGCACCTTCAACAAAAATGATAACAACTATTTAGTTGATACATTGAATAACCTAAGCAATCAATATGTATTTGCAGATACGCTGAGCAATCACTTTGTTTATAATGAACAAGTGCACTCGGTATACACTAATTATCAACAACAGTTTGGCAAGTTCGGTGTACAGGGTGGTTTGCGTTTAGAGGATGCAAGGATCAATACGACCACAACATCGGCAGGTGTTACAGAGCAGCACAAACAAGATTATTTTAGGGTATATCCAAGCGTTTTCTTAACAGATAAGCTGACCGAAAACCAAACCTTACAGTTAAGTTATAGCCGCCGTGTAAGTCGCCCGCGCGATAGGCAGATCTCTCCGTTTTTAGACAGAAGCGATCGCCAGAACTACCAGCAAGGTAACCCGGATTTGAAACCGGAAGATACACACGCTTTTGAATTAAGCTATATTAACTATTGGAAAAGCCTGACGTTAACCTCATCGTTATACTACCGTTTAACCAATGATAATATACAGCAGATCCGCACGCTGTATGATAACAGCAGCACTGTTACGCTAACCAAGTTCGAAAACTTGAAAAGCGCATCGAACGCAGGTTACGAGTTAATTGCCAAAGTAAACGTTGGCAGCAAGGTTGACTTAACCGGTAACGTAAATGTTTACTACCGCAACATACAAGGCGACCCAACACTAGGCGTGGAATCAACCTCTGGTTACTCATGGAATGCCAACTTAACAGGTAACATCAAACCGTTCAAAAAATTCGGCATTCAGTTGCGTGGCGATTACCAGGGCCCGCAAGTTATTGCCCAAGGTAATATGAAAGCCATGTACGGTATGGATGGAGGTTTAAAGTATGATATCACCAAAACATTAAACTTTAGCGCCAATGCCCGCGATATTTTTAACACCCGTAAGTTTACATCAGTAGTGGTGAGTGATGGTGGTGCATTGAGTCAATACTCAGAGCGTCGTTTTGCTACACGTATTGTGTTGTTTACTTTGGGTTACCGCTTTGGTGCCAATACACCTGCAGGCCGTCAGCGCCAGCAAAAGAAACAAGATCAGCAGCAAGATCAGGATGTACCATCTGATGACGTGCCACAAAATAACAATGGCGGCACGCCGGGCATACCAAAAGGTGGCCAGCCAGGCGGACAAATTAAAATGTAAGTTGAATTAGGATAAAGTGCAAGCCCTCAAACGAAAGTTTGAGGGCTTTTTGTTGGATAATTATGTTATCCTAAAAAAGCGCAGTCGCTCGGTTCCAACCGAGTGACTAATATTCCACGGCTTTCGGCCGACCTGCTTTAAACAAGGCCGGAGGCCTTATGATAGTCGTCACTCGGTTAGAACCGAGCGACTGCATCTTTACTTTTTGAGGTTTATAACTAAACAAAAAAGCGGCTCTTTATTTAAGAACCGCCTTTTCAATATGATAAAAGCTATTGCTTACGCACCTTCATGCTTCACTTCATGCACCTCTTCCTGGCGGAATAATTTAGCGCTCAAAAAGTCATTGTTCATACGGGAGATGTTGGTAAGCGAAATCTCTTTAGGGCATTCTGCTTCGCAGGCACCGGTGTTGGTACAGTTACCAAAACCCTCTTCGTCCATTTGGGCTACCATGGTTTGTACACGGCGATAGCGCTCTGGCTGGCCTTGCGGCAACATACCTAGCTGAGATACCTTTGCCGATACGAATAACATGGCAGAAGCATTCTTACACGCTGCTACGCAGGCACCACAACCGATACAGGTAGCAGAGTTGAAAGCCTCATCTGCAATTATCTTAGGGATAGGGATCGCGTTAGCATCTGGCACACCACCGGTATTGATAGAGATATAGCCACCAGCCTGTTGGATACGATCCAATGCAGAGCGATCAACCGCTAAATCTTTAAGTACCGGGAATGGTGCTGCACGCCATGGCTCAATGGTAATGGTTTCGCCATCGTGGAAGCTACGCATGTGTAACTGGCAGGTTGTGATGGCACGTTTAGGGCCATGCGGATGGCCATTGATATACAATGAACACATACCGCAAATACCTTCGCGACAATCGTGATCAAAATGGATCGGCTCTTGCTTAGCATGCGTAAGGCTTTCGTTAACCACATCAAGCATTTCAAGGAATGACATGTCTGGCGAAATATTTTCAGCTTTGTAAGTTTCAAACTTACCAGCGGTTTTTGCATCTTTTTGACGCCATACTTTAAGCGTCAGATTCATATTTGCGTTATCCATCTTTTTGTAAGATTAGAATATTGTTAATTAAGTTGATTGAGTTGGATTAAGTTGATTGGGTTATAAAAGCAGAACTGCTCATATAATCAACCTTAAACTAATCAACCCTCTTATTTATAGTTCCTTTGTGCTAAATGTACGTTTTCAAATACCAGCTCTTCTTTGTTTAGTTCTTCTGGTTGGTTTTCGCCCATAAATTTCCAGGCGGCAACAAATGCGAAGTTTTCATCATCACGTAAAGCTTCGCCTTCCGGTGTTTGTGATTCTAAACGGAAGTGGCCACCGCATGATTCTCTGCGCATTAACGCATCATCAACCATCAGTTCGCCAAGCTCAATAAAGTCTGCCACCCTGCCGGCTTGTTCCAGAGCCGAGTTAATTTCCTCGTTCTCTCCTGTTATAATGGCATTTTTCCAGAAGTCTGTTTTAAGTGCTCTTATTAATTCTTTAGCCTTGGTTAAGCCCTCGGCAGAACGTGCCATGCCGCAGTATTCCCACATAATAAGGCCAAGTTCACGGTGATATTCAGATACAGTTTTGTTACCTTTTAGCGAAAGCAACTTGTTGATTGTATTGATAACATCCGTTTTTGTTTGTGCAAAAGCAGGATGGTTGGCATCAATTGGTTTCGGGCCAATGGTAGCCAGGTAATCGCCCAGTGTGTAAGGGATTACAAAGTATCCATCTGATAAGCCCTGCATCAGCGCAGAAGCACCCAGGCGGTTTGCGCCGTGATCTGAGAAGTTGGCCTCACCTAAGCAATATAAACCGGGTATAGTGGTTTGCAGATTATAATCAACCCATAAACCACCCATGGTATAGTGTACTGCCGGATAAATGCGCATTGGCTGCTGATATGGGTTTTCATCCGTAATCTGGATGTACATATCAAAAAGGTTACCATATTTAGCTCTTACGGTTTCTTCGCCTAAGCGTTTAATCGCATCGGCAAAGTCAAGATATACCGCTAAGCCGGTTGCACCTACACCTTTACCTTCGTCGCTCATTTCTTTAGCGTTACGTGAAGCCACGTCGCGCGGAACCAGGTTACCGAAAGCAGGGTATTTTCTTTCGAGGAAGTAATCGCGTTCATCCTCTTTAACGTCGCTTGCTTTAATCTGTCCCTTGCGCAGTTTTTCGGCTACTTCAACAGTTTTAGGCGCCCAAACACGTCCGTCGTTGCGTAACGACTCCGACATTAGGGTTAACTTACTCTGGTGTGTACCCGTTACCGGGATACAAGTAGGGTGAATTTGAGTATAGCAGGGGTTTGCAAAGTAAGCACCGCGTTTGTGTGCACGCCATGCTGCAGTTACGTTTGAACCCATTGCATTTGTTGACAGGTAGAACACGTTACCATAACCACCAGTACATAATAGTACGGCGTGGCCAGTATGTGTATCAATAGCACCTGTTTTTAGGTTACGGGTAATAATACCTTGCGCTTTACCATCTACAACAACAACATCAAGCATTTCTGTACGGGTGTACATTTCTACTTTACCTTCGTGTATCTGGCGGTTAAGGGCAGAGTATGCACCTAATAATAATTGTTGCCCTGTTTGGCCACGTGCGTAAAAAGTACGTGATACCTGCGCACCACCGAACGAACGGTTGTCTAATAAACCTCCGTATTCGCGGGCAAAAGGTACACCTTGTGCAACACACTGGTCTATAATATTAACCGACACTTCTGCCAAACGATGTACGTTGGCTTCACGTGCGCGGTAATCACCACCTTTAATGGTGTCATAAAATAAACGATAAACGCTATCACCATCATTACGATAGTTTTTAGCAGCATTGATACCACCTTGTGCAGCAATAGAGTGTGCACGGCGAGGGCTATCCTGAAAACAGAATGCTTTTACATTATAACCAAGCTCGGCTAGTGAAGCTGCCGCCGATGCACCTGCCAAACCGGTACCTACAACAATAATATCGTATTTACGCTTGTTGGCCGGGTTAACCAGCTTTAAGTTAAACTTATGCTTGCTCCATTTTTCGGCCAATGGACCCTGAGGAACTTTTGCATCTAAACCCATTTCTTTTCTAATTTATAGTTAGTGAGTGGTTGATTATGTTGATTAGGTGAGTAGTTCTGCTTTGAGAACCATTAGCCTTAACAAACCGATCAACTAAATCAACCTACTTGTTTAAACTCATGAAATAATAAACAACCGGCATTGCGGCAAAACCCAGCGGAATGATAGCCCCGAAAAACCAGGTGCCGATAAATTCAACAATTGGCGTGTATTTGCGGTGCACCCAACCCATGGTTCTGAAAGCACTTTGAAAGCCGTGTACCATGTGGAATGTTAATGCGCCCATCGCAATTACATAAATAGCAACATACCATAACTGGCTAAAGCTGCTTTGCACACGTGCATGTAAGTCTTTAACGCGGATGATCTCGGTGTTACCATCAAATGATTGTGAATGTTCAAAATCAGCTTTCTCTGGTGTGTAAGCAGTTTCTGTTCTTTCGCCTGTAGCCAGGTTGGTGCGGTACTCTTTAAAGTTTACCGTGTTGGTAAACTTGTACTTGTACCAAAAATCGCCCATGTGGATCACGATGAACAAAAACAGGATTGAACCTAAAAGGCCCATGTTTTTTGACGACCACGATGCTGGTGATTTATTAACCACAGCATAAGTAACCGGCCTTGCCTTACGGTTTTTGGTGGTTAAGATAATTGCATACAAAGCGTGCACCAGTATACTGGCATACAAAATGTAAGCAACAACCTCAATCGGCGGAAAGTGCGTCAGGAAATTGGCATACATGTTAAAGCTGTAACCGCCATCATTACTAAACAGCAATAGGTTACCGCCAAGGTGTACAATTAAAAATGTACACAAAAACAAGCCCGTTAAAGCCATGATCAGCTTTTTTCCCAGTGACGAGTTAAAGGTTTGTTTAGTTTCGCTCATTATTAACAGATTTATTGGGGCAAAATTATTTATTTATGCTGGGAAAGATATAAACGCTTTCAACTTATTATAGTAGAATCGGCTATTTAGAAACGTTCTAAGTATTTTACAGTTGGATGACAGGAGAGGATGAAGAGAATTAAAGCTGAAGATTACCTGTAATCTGCAATTAATTGTAATTCTGAATGTAATGAAGAATCTTGTTCGGTAAGAAAGTTTACAGTTTAGGAAAAGCAATGCCAGTGCTTATCGACTCCGCCAGCCCCGTGTTACGCTATACTACACGAGGCTTATCCACATTGGCTGGTATCCGCTTCACCCGGGTTTAGGGGTGAGTGATCCGCAATAAGAGCACCGCCATCATGAGAGGCTTAAAAGATATAGCATAGGACTCTGTACTATGTAAAAATGATTGCTCTTGTCACCCGATTATAGGGAGCAGAGGCCACCGCACTGCACTTCGAGTGCCTCAGTGTGACCCTCACAGCTTTGAAATTTGCAAAAAGAGCGCTGTCATCCTGAGGGACTCGAAGGATATAGGGCGGGCCATTTCGGATGATGGGTGTTACATCTTACGCTTATATAATCCAGGTAATAATTCCCATTGACCATTAATAATTGCTTCCTTTTTCTTTCGGTTCCAGCCTTTTACTTGCTTCTCAAAAGCAATTGCCTGGTTAACATCTTCGAAGCGTTCATGAAAAACTAATTCAAGAGGTCTCTTTTTATAAGTATAGCATTGTCGATTAAATCCGGTTTCATGTTCGGTAAAGCGTCTTTCCAAATCGTTCGTGATTCCAGTATAATATGATTGGTCTGAACAAATAAGAATGTAAACGAAGTATTGGTTCATAATTGGATGTTAAAGGTAAAGTTTCAGAGGCCACTCGCACCACACTTCGAGGGCCTTCAGTGTGACAGCCAAAAGCAAGTCTCTTGCTTCTCTTCATTACCCCGCCCAACCTTCTCTATCCAAACTTCTAAAATGTATCGCCTCGGCTAAATGCTCTAGTTGGATATCTTCGCTCGCGGCCAGATCGGCAATGGTGCGAGCTACTTTGAGGATGCGATCATAGGCGCGGGCAGAGAGGCCGAGTTTCTCCATGGCTTTCTTCAATAAATTTTGCCCGGCCTCGCTAATTTTGCATAACTCACGTACCATCTGCGGACTCATTTGTGCGTTGGCATGCAGGTCTGGTTTTTCACCGAAACGTTCGATCTGGATTTCGCGGGCTTTGATTACGCGCTCGCGGATCAACTGGCTTTCTTCGGCTTTGCGATCGGATGAAAGTTCATTGAAATTTACCGGAGTAACTTCTACGTGCAGGTCGATACGATCAAGCAATGGCCCCGAAATCTTACTCAAATATTTTTGTACCACACCCGGCGGACAAACACATTCTTTTTCAGGGTGATTATAGTAACCGCAAGGGCAGGGGTTCATACTCGCTACCAGCATAAAGCTGGACGGGTAATCGACCGTAAACTTAGCGCGCGAAATGGTTACCCGGCGTTCTTCCAGCGGTTGTCGCATTACTTCCAGCACGCTGCGTTTAAACTCGGGCAACTCGTCTAAAAACAACACCCCGTTATGGGCTAGTGATATTTCGCCCGGTTGTGGGTTGCCGCCACCGCCAACCAAGGCAACATCTGATATGGTATGATGCGGCGAACGGAACGGTCGAACTGTTACCAATGCATCAGCAGCGGATAATTTACCTGCGACAGAATGGATTTTTGTAGTTTCTAATGCTTCTAGTAAACTTAACGGCGGCAATATGGAAGGCAGCCTCCGCGCCAGCATCGTTTTACCTGCTCCCGGCGGGCCAATCAATATTACATTGTGCCCACCTGCTGCGGCAATCTCCAATGCGCGTTTAATATTTTCCTGTCCTTTTACTTCGCTAAAGTCGCTGTCGTAATTGCTGAGGCTATTGTAAAACTCGTCGCGGGTGTTTACAACTTCGGGCTCCAGTTTTAGGTCGCCGTTAAAAAAGTCGACTAGCTGTTTGATGCTTTCTACGCCGTAAACGGTCAGGTCATTTACAATGGCAGCTTCGCGGGCGTTTTGTTTGGGGAGGATAAATCCTTTAAAGCCTTCTTTACGGGCTTGGATGGCAATTGGCAATGCGCCTTTTATAGGCTGCAATGTGCCATCGAGCGATAACTCGCCCATAATAATATATTTATCCAGCTCTTCAACCTCTACCTGGCCTGATGCCGCCATCACGGCGGTGGCAATGGTGAGATCATAAGCCGAACCCTCTTTACGGATATCTGCCGGGGCCATATTAACCACCACCTGCTGGCGCGGCATGCGGTAATTACAATTTTTAAGGGCAGATTCTATCCTGTAATAACTTTCTTTAATAGCATTATCGGGCAGGCCGACTATAAAATATTTGGTACCGGCAGCAATATTAACTTCAACGGTAATGGTGGTGGCCTCGATACCGTAAACAGCGCTGCCAAAGGTTTTAACTAACAATTGATAAGATTTTTATTCGATTGCTAATATAATTGGTTTGGAGGAGAATTAGCGAATGGAAAATGATTATCGTTTTCTCCATTGTGTCATTGCAGGGTACGAAGCAATCTCGTCGTAAGATTATCGATTTGTATAGCTACGAGATTGATTCGTAGTAGTTCCCCCGCAAAGACGGGGATCACCGCGCCATGGAATCAGAGAAGTTAATCAATCAGTTCCGAAATCCAATCAACTAAATCTTGCGCATCAACAATCGACCAGGAGTGAGGGTGTCTTGTTCCATCGAGTCTATAACCCTTGCCAAGTGCAGGTATAAATACTGCATTTTTATTTCCGGTTACGTTCAGGAAATTAATCATAGCCGATTGCTCTACTGCGTTCATATCAGAGTAATCGCGGTTACGTTCTTTCATTTGCCATAGTATGTCCGGGTCGCAGTATATCCTTGTGGGCACATCCGCAAGGTATTTCGCATTACCGCCATCGGTTTGCGATCTGGAATACATCGAATGTTTGATATACTGTTCTGGATATTGGTCAGGGGGCCCTCCATAGGTTTTATAAAATTCGTTAACCAACCATTTGGCTTCTGTAAGGCCGCTCATCATGCCGGGGCTTAAATTAACCCTACCGTCATTTATAGTTATAAAATGCTTCGAACTGATGTAAAGCCCAGCCATATCAACAGGAGGATCGGCACCGAATACAGCTTTAGGAGTGATATAAGTTTTGTTGCCGCCTGCTTTCGCAATTTCGGTATATCTTAAAGCGAGCATGCCCCCGCCTGATAAACCGCCGATTACAAATTTTTCTTTATCTAAATGATAATGATCTGTTACTTGTTGAAAGGTAGTGTTTAGAAACCGGAGTGTGAGATTATCATCATCGATAGCGCCACTATTAATGGATAATAACACCGTAAGAATATGATGATCTGCGGCTAACTGAATTAGTTTTTTATTACTGCAAATTACACTTTCTACAGATTCGCCACCACCGGGCAGTAAAATCAATGTGCCTTTAATATCACCTCGAGGTAATGCAGTATAATAATATAAGGAGTCCGTACCTTTAATTCCGCTATAAATGTTCTCTGTGTTTTGGAGAGTTGATTTTACTTTGGTCAGAAATTTAAAATACATATTATCCAGATTGATAAATTGGCCGTCAAGGAAATGCCCCTTCATAGATAATCCGGTTTTAAAAGTCATTTTTCCGCTTCCTTGCAAAGTATTATTTACAAATACGGCTTCCATCAAATTGCCGTCATCATTTATTACTCCCTTACCCTGTAAAAGGCCATTTATAAAGGAGCCTTGTAAACTATAACTATCGCTATAGGCTAATTTACCTTGGCCATGTGGTTTACCTGCTTTTAAATAGCCGGTATATGTGCATGAATCTGTTCCGTTCTTTTTCCAAGTAGCAATACCATAACCATCAGCATAATTATTTAAATATTTTCCTGTCCAGATAACTGAGTCTTTAACAGAATAATTATAGTCGTAGACCAAGCAATGAGAATTGGCTGCTTGAATATATTGCCCGGTATTGCTCTGTGAAAAGGCAGTAAGTGTAAGTATAGAGAAAAGGATGTTAAGGATTGGTTTCATGCAGGTTTAAGCGTAAAACTTAAATGTCTGCAATTTTAAGAAGTAGTGGGAATATTTAACGCTTTTTAACGATCGCTAGGATAAAAATACCAACGTAATTATACGTTTTTTCTTTGCGAGCGATAGCGCGGCAATCTCGTCGTGAGCATGTCGGATTGTATAGCTACGAGATTGCTTCGTCGTACCTCCTCGCAAAGACATAAGGGATAGACAAAAAAAGCGGCTAATCGCCGCTTTCCAATATCTAGGATTATGGACCTTACGCCGTAAAAGCTTCTAAAGCTAATCCAATCCTTTTTACCGTTTCCTCTTGTCCTAACAACGCTGCAATATCATATACATGCGGGCCAAACTTACCGCCCACCAGCATAATGCGGAAAGGCAGCATCACATCGCCAAGTTTTAGGGCTTTTTCTTCGGCTAAGGCTTTGAAGCTTGCTTCCAGTTCGGCGGGTTGCCAAACGGGGGCAGCTTTAAAAGTTTCTGCTAATATGTTAAAGAATTCTGTTTTAGCGTCAGTCCATTTTGGTTTTACGGAAGCAAGATCATACTCGGCTGGTGCGGCGAAAAAGTAAGCCGATTGCTGGTAAAAATCCGGCAGTAAAACCACGCGGTCTTTAATGGTGTCAATTACCTTTAACAGGTAAGCATCATTGGAAACAACAACACCTTTATCTTCTAAAACCGTTTTAACTTTTGGTGCTAGGCTTTCGGCGGCTGTTTTCTTGATCCACTCGGCGTTGAACCATTTCGCTTTTTCGAAATCGAACTTTGCACCGGCTTTGCTTACGCGCTCAATCGAGAATTTTTCGATCAGTTCTTCTATCGTAAATAACTCCTGGTCGGTACCATCGTTCCAACCCAGAGTTGCCAGCAGGTTAATAAATGCTTCGGGCAGAAAACCTAACTCGCGGAAACCCGGAGTTAACTCATTAGTCTTAGCATCAAACCAGTTCATGGCATATACGGGGAAACCCAAACGTGCGCCATCGCGTTTGCTTAGTTTGCCGTGCCCGTCTGGTTTTAATATTAATGGTAAGTGTGCCCATTGCGGCATTTGCTCTTGCCAGCCCAGGTATTTCCAAAGCAGCAAGTGTACCGGTGCACTTGGCAGCCACTCTTCGCCACGGAAAGCATGGGTAATCTTCATCAGAAAATCGTCGACCACCACAGCTAAGTGATAAGTCGGCATACCATCGGCTTTCAGTAATACTTTATCATCAACCAAATTGGTGTCAAAACTTACGGCACCGCGTATCATATCGGTAAAGCTTATATGCTCGTCTTCGGGCATTTTAATGCGGATAACGTGCGGGGCATGTGCATCTAACAAGGTATCAACCTCGTGCTCGCTTAATGAAAGTGAGTTGCGCATCTCGTTACGATGAGCCAATCCATATTGAAAGTTAGGGATCTCTTTACGTTTTTGCTCCAGCTCGGCCGGGGTATCAAAGGCATAGTAAGCATGGCCTTGTGCTACCAGGCGTTCGGCATATTCGCGGTAAAGGGCTTTGCGCTCGCTTTGGCGGTATGGGGCAAACGGGCCGCCGGTAACCGGGCTTTCGTCTGGGTGCAGTCCACACCATTTTAGGCAATCTAAAATATATTGTTCGGCACCCTCAACGTAGCGGGTTTGGTCTGTATCCTCGATACGTAAAACAAAAGTACCGTTATGCTGCTTTGCAAAAAGGTAGTTAAACAATACGGTACGTACACCGCCGAGGTGTAAACCACCGGTTGGGCTTGGTGCAAAACGCACCCTTACTTTCTGGTCACTCATAGCGGGGGCAAAGATAGGGTTATAGTTGATTAGGTTGAAATGTGATTGCGTTGAGCATTTGAATGTGTTAAAACTATGTTAAATCCCAACTCAAGTAAATTAACCGCCGTATACTAACTGAGATATTTTTACGTAATTTGATGCGTAACACACTATGAATCCATACGAACAAAGAAAACGCTGGAAATACTTATTGCTCGCATTTGCTGTGGTTATTGCCAGCGGATCATTGTTGTATACCAATTACCTGGTTAGGAACCTGGTAAAATCAGAACGTACACGTGCACAGGTTTGGGCGCAGAGTATGAAGCAGGTTTTCTCGTCGGATGATAATGATTTCCTGAACTACGTGTTTTCGGTTAGGGATAGTTTATCCGTGCCAGCCATCATTGTGGATGAAAAGGGTGATTTTAAACTTTCGAAAGGACTGGATACCACCAAAACCTTTATAGCCGAAGTAGCTTCGGCCGGCTTTGCTAAAGATAAAAAGTTGCCCAAATACGACCCGGAATATTTTAAAAATGAGCTGGCCTTGATGAAAGCCCAGCACGCGCCAATTAAAATAGATATTTTCCATAATAATTATTGGCTGGTTTATTATAAAGACTCGTTACTGCTTACCCAATTAAGGGTATTTCCGTATATACAACTCTCGGTAATTGCTATCTTCTTATTAGTAGCGTATACAGCGTTCAGTTCTTCGCGTAAGTCGGAGCAGAACCAGGTTTGGGTGGGTTTGGCCAAAGAAACTGCCCACCAGTTAGGAACGCCAATATCATCATTAATGGCTTGGATTGAGTTAATGAAGGATAAATTTAACGCCGAAGATGATCCGCTGATTGCCGAAATGGAAAACGATGTAAAGCGACTGGAAATTGTGGCAGACCGTTTCTCTAAAATAGGATCGAAACCGGTGCTTGAAGTACATTCTGTTTATGAAGTAGTTAAAGATTTTGTTGACTATTTCCGTGTTCGTGTAAGTAATAAAATAAGCTTCGAAATGGCCGGCAACCAAAACCTGATGGCCGGATTAAATATCCCGCTGTTTGACTGGGTGATTGAAAACCTGCTCAAAAATGCAGTTAACGCCATAGAAGGTGCCGGTAGCATTAAGGTAGAAATATCAGAAAGTAAAGCCAAAAAGCAGGTTTATATCGATGTTACCGATACCGGTAAAGGCATCCCCAGAACTAAATTTGAAACTGTGTTTAAACCTGGCTATACCACCCGTAAACGCGGTTGGGGCTTGGGATTGTCGCTTACCAAGCGTATGGTGGTTAACTATCATAACGGACAAATATTTGTGCGCGATTCTGAGTTGGGTAAGGGTACCACGTTCCGTATTGTATTGAAGAGTATGACTAAGGAAGTGGAAGCTCCGGTGGAGGCTTAAGGGCCTTATTCTAATCAAGAGCAGAGGTCCGCCCACATGCTTTGGGCGCCTACCAATGACACCCCTTTACATAGTTATTGAAGTAGTTATCGAAAATGCAAAAGAGCGCTGTCATGTTGAGGCATAAGCGTAGCCATCTATACTAAAGTAAAATAAAAGGGTGTCATCCTGATAACTCGAAAACAGGGAGCAGAAGGCCTGCCCGCCATACTTCGAGTGCCTCAGCATGACACCCTTCTTTGTTTGGTTTGCGAATTACTTCACCAATCCTCTGCTCACCAACATCGGCTTAATATCCGGGTTGTGGCCGCGGAAGGCTTTGAACATATCGCCATAGTTTTCGGTATTACCTTTTGAAAGGATCATATCGCGGAAACGCTGACCGTTGGCGCGAGTTAAACCTCCATTTTCCTGGAACCATGAGAATGCGTCGTCGTCCAGCATCTCGGTCCATGCGTAGGCGTAGTAACCTGCAGCGTAGCCGTTAGACCAGATATGCAGGAAATAACTAGAACGGTAACGCGGCGGTACTTCTGACAGGTTTAAGCCTGCTTTTTGTAGCGACGCAGCTTCAAATTTATCTACATCTTGTTTGGCGTTATCAGCACTAAGGGTGTTCCAGGCCATATCGATAGCATCGCCACCTAAAGCCTCTGTTAACGCGTAACCTTGGTTAAAGGTGCCTGCTTTTTTAATTTTATCAACCAAAGCCTGTGGCATTGGTGCACCTGTTTGGTAATGTACCGCGAAGTGAGCAAATACTTTAGGGTCCATCATCCAATGCTCGTTAAATTGAGATGGAAACTCCACATAATCGCGAGCGGTGTTAGGGCTGGCTAAAGTAGGATACTCCTGATTAGCGATTAAACCGTGTAAGCCATGACCAAATTCGTGGAACATGGTTTTAGCATCATCTGCGCTTATCAAAGCTGGTTTGCCCGGTGCTGGTTTGGTAAAGTTGCAAACGTTATAGATCACCGGTTTTTGGTTCAATAATTTAGACTGACCGACAATGTTGCTCATCCAGGCACCACCGTTTTTGTTGTCGCGTTTAAAGTAATCGCAATAGAAAATACCCAGCTGACTGCCGTCTTTATCGAACACATCAAATACGCGGACATCGGGCTGGTAAACCGGCAAGTCTTTACGCTCTTTAAAAGTCAAGCCATAAAGTTGGTTGGCGGCATAAAATACGCCATCCTTTAAAACCTTATCCAGTTCGAAGTATGGTTTAATCTGGTTTTCGTCAAGATCATACTTGGCTTTGCGTACTTGCTCGGCATAATAGTTCCAATCCCATGGTGCTAGTTTAAAGCCACCTTTTTGCTGATCTATTACAGATTGGATATCGGTAGCCTCAACCTTTGCCTTAGCCGTAGCAGCCGGGATTAATTTACCTAAGAATTGCTCAACAGCTTCCGGGTTTTGTGCCATTTGGTCGCGCAGCTTCCAATCGGCATAACTTTTAAAGCCTAATAGTTTGGCGGCCAAAGCGTGTAGCTCGGCAATACGGGCAATGGTTTTGCGGGTATCATTAGCATCGCCTTTTTCGGCACGATTGTAAGATGCCTCGAATAATTTCTGGCGTGTAGCACGATTGCTTAATGATTGTAATAAGGGTTGTTGAGTAGTGTTTTGTAATGATAACAACCATTTGCCATCTTGCTTGGCAGCCTTGGCATTATCGGCAGCAGCTTGAATTTCTGCATCAGATAGCCCGGCTAATTCGCTTTTGTCGGTGATTAATAATGCACCGGCTTTGTTGGCAGCCAGTACCATGTTGGTAAACTTGGCACTTAGTCCGGCTTCTTCCTGGTTGTATTTTTTTAGCGTGTCTTTGGCACTATCAGATAGGTTTGCACCTGCCAGCTCAAATTTTTGATTGTAATATTCTACCAACCGTTTCGATTCTGGGTCTAATTGCAGATCATTACGTTTTTGGTAGATCGCCTGTACGCGTTTAAACAATTTAGTATTTAAAAAGATGGCGTCATTGTTCGCAGCCATTTTAGGTGCCTCTTCCTCCTGTACTTTTTGCAGCGTAGGGTTGGTGTTGGCACTGGTTACCAGGTTAAAAACGCCGTTTACGCGGTTAAGTAGCTGGCCGCTTTTTTCCATCGCCACCAAGGTATTATCAAAAGTTGGCGCTTCGGTATTGTCTGCAATTTTGCTGATTTCTGCTTGTTGCTGTTTCATACCTTCTTCGAGGGCGGGCTGGTAATCACTGTCTTTGATCTTGGTGAAATCTGGCGCTTGTAGAGATAACTTGCTTGCTTCGAAGAAAGGATTTGCTTCGCCATTATCGGCACCGGCGGTGCTTAAATGTTTGCATGATACGCCGGTAACTGCCAGCAGGGTTAATGCGGGCAGGTAAGAAAGTCTTTTTAGATTCATGTACGGATTATATTGACTTGTTTGTTAGTAAATTAAGAGACGCGCTTATTTATTCATTATTGCATCAAATGCAATGCGCCGATAAAATTATAATTTATATTTGATGGTATAAAGCAATTGTTTGATCCCCATATGAGTGCACCCTTACCTAATGAATACGCCCCACTGCAGGCTAACTATGTACAAATTGCCAGCAACCGCGGCGATATTATTAAACTGTTAAACAAGTTAAAGGATGATACCTACGAGTTTTTAACCCAGATACCCCGCGGTAAAGCCAGCTTTGCTTATGCCGAGGGTAAGTGGACTGTTAAACAGGTAATAAGCCATCTGATTGACAGCGAGCGGATTTTTGCCTATCGTTTACTCTGTTTTTCGCGCGGTGAGCGGAAAGAGCTGCCAAGCTTTGACCAGGACCAATATGTGTTTGCTGTTGATGCCGAAGACAGAAGTTTAAAGAACCTAGCCGATGAATTTAAAGCAACCCGCGAAGCAAATCTGTATCTATTTAATAATCTTACACCCGAACAATTAACACTTACCGGCAGTGCTAACGGTTATTTTATGACTGTTAATGGTTTGCTGTATGTTATAGCGGGCCACGAAATGCATCACTTGGGTATTTTAAGAGACCGGTATTTGTAGGTAGAAAATAAAATACTTAAATATGAATGCACCCCAACCTGATGAATATTCGCCGATGCAGGCCGGTTATGTACAATTGGCTAGTGAAAATGGCAATATTATCGAACTGTTAACCGAGCTTAAAGACAGGACCTACGAGTTTTTTATGCAACTGCCTCCCGAAAAAGGGGACTATGCATACGCCGAGGATAAATGGACTGTTAAGCAATGTCTAAACCATATGATTGATACCGAACGTATTTTAGCGTATCGTTTATTGTGTTTTGCCCGTAGCGAAAAACAAACTATGCCTGGGTTCGATCAGGACACTTATGAAGCTGTTGCGCACTCTAATACCCGTACTTTAGCGAGTTTGGCAGATGAATTTAGAACAGTTAGGGCTGGAAATATATTCTTCATTAACAGTTTAACTCCTGATGAACTGGTCGTTAGAGGTAATGCTACCGGTTACACCATTACAGTAAAGGCCTTATTATATACAATGGCTGGCCATGAGCTGCACCATTTAAATGTTTTGAAGGAAAGATATTTATAGGGGAACGAAAGAAGCACGACAAAAGGATGAAGAGAAAAGAAAATTTACTAACCTATTTTGTCATTCTCCCGCACTCGCTCGGCTCTTGCCGAGTGACGTGTATTTCGTAGCCTCCGGCAATGCTATTATTGTAGTTAGTATAGGCCAGAGGCCTCTCGATAGTTATCACTCGGCAAGAGCCGAGCGATTGCGGGGGGGGGGGGCGATAGTCGACCTAACCACTCACATTATATCTTCAACTTAATCCCAATTTTATTCAACAATCCGGCCAGCCAGATCATCAGGAAGGAGAATACGAGGCATTTGATTAAACCGCCCGTGCCTTCGCTCAAGTATTCCGGATAACCTAGGTCTGTCATCTGGTAAATAGGGTAGAAGAGGAAGGGAACCAGGTAACAAGTGAAAGTTTGTTTACCGGCCGGTTCAATGATTTTAACCCAATTGTATTTGTGCTTAAAATCTACCACGAAGGCAAAAAAGGCATAGGCCACTAAGCTTATCCCGGTGCAGATAAATACCCATGATGGCGTATCATGTGCTTTTGAGATACCACCGCTAAAGAAGCGCACAATAAAGCCAAGGTTAAACAAAATAACTGCCAATAAGATCATACCCGCCCAAAGCAACTTAATTTCATTGCTTTGTTTAAGGCGCATGTACATTACCGAGACAAATATGCCTGCCATTGTAAAGGCTTGCATAGCCCCATTACCGGCTATCCATGCATATTTTTGTACTCCGCTTAAAAAATTAAGCATCCCGAAGTGGAAATCGAGGTTGAAGAACAGGAAGAAAAGCCATGCTGCAGCCTGAATCCAGAGCACCCCTCCCGAATAATAATAAATGAGGCTGCATAGTAAATACGACCAGCCTATTAACCCTAATATACCCCACCAGGTTAAATGTAGCCATGATTGGCCGGGGTCTGTTGTTTTGTAGAGCAATGACATCACAATTAGAAGCGTAATACCAATACCCTGAAATATGTAACGTTTAACCTTGGTAATTTGGCTATAATCGAGAAATATGAAGAAGAAACTAAAGGTGAGCAGGCTTTCCCAAACGGGTTGGGGGAGTAATGCAGCATGTTCGTCGTAAGTTTCCATATTGGCGTGATAAAAACCGATAAGGATAAGGGCAAAAGAGCGGGTAAGAATCCTCATCGTGATTTTTTTGTCGCCCTGTTTCATCCGCTTTTCAAAAGCGAAGGGTATCGATAAGCCTACTATAAATAAGAAGGCGGGGAAGATAGTATCGGCAAGGCCAAGTGCATCTGCATTAACTCCGGCGTGCTTAAGCCACGTTGGCACCTTGGGTATTCCGTCCAGATCGTTAACGAAAATCATCAGGAACATGGTAACCGCGCGGAACGCATCTATTGACCTTACCCGGTTGTAAACATTATTCATTAAGTAGATAGATGTTAACGGGCATGATTTTGTTTTAATGTAAACGCAGTTTTACATTAAAACTGTATGTTGTAAGTTTAAAAACAATCGGGGTAGTTAATCCCGGTCGCGGCTTAACTTAGTAAACTTCAACGGATTTTCGTTTAATTCTGCTGTTTCCTGGCGATGTTTTACGATGTGTATGGCTGTAAATAAAGCTTCGCGGAAAGAAATTTCTGAAGCCATATTTTTACCCGCGATGTCATAAGCAGTGCCATGATCTGGCGATGTACGTACAAATTTTAGCCCCGCAGTGTAGTTAACTCCCGATTCAAAAGCGATAGTTTTAAACGGAATTAAGCCCTGATCGTGGTACATAGCCAGTACCGCATCAAATTGCATATAGGTACCGTTGGCAAAAAAGCCGTCGGCTGCATAAGGGCCAAAAGCCAGTATGTCATTTGCGCGGGCTTCTTCAATTGCTGGGATAATGGTAGTTAGCTCCTCGGTGCCGATTAAGCCGTTATCGCCGGCATGAGGGTTTAGCCCCAGCACTGCAATTTTAGGTTTACGAATCCAAAAGTCGGTTTGTAATGAAGCATTCATCAGCTTCAATTTGTTCAAAATCTTTTCTACAGTAATGCTTTCGGCAATTTTGCTTACCGGGATGTGGCCGGTAACTACGCCAACGCGCAGGGTATCGCTCACCAAAAACATTAATGATTCTGGCGCGTTATCGCGCTCCTGCAAATACTCGGTATGACCAGGGAATTTGAAATCCTCGCTCTGGATGTTTTCTTTATTAATAGGCGCGGTAACCAGTGCGTCGATCTCGCCATTTACTAAATCATCAGTCGCTTTTTGTAACGATAAAAAAGCGTATTTGCCACCAATTTCGTTGTTAACGCCGACTTCAATTTTTACATCCTCTTCCCAGCAATTAATCATATTGGCCTTTTTGGCTACCGCCTGCGATGCACTGCTGATAACGTTAAAGTTCATATCGTGTACGTTGCTTAAACGGCGGTGAAAAGAGGCAACCTTGGTATGGCCATAAACAATAGGTGTACAATAGTCAAAAACGCGTGCATCGGCCAAAGTCTTAATAATTACTTCGAGCCCAATGCCGTTTACATCGCCAATACTGATACCTATTTTAATTTTTTCGCTCATACTTACAGGATTACACCGATTGATTTGTGGTTATGCCGATTGATGGCGTAACACCATATCAACTACAAATAAAAGATTTTAACGGCAATATTAACTACAAAAGCTTAAATATGCCGTACTTTGCCTCAAATAACCACACGAATATGTCATTGGTCAGAGCCAAAAAGCACCTGGGTCAGCACTTTCTGACTGATAAAAATATTGCAACCCGTATTGTAAACGGACTAAATCCGTCACGCGGTTACACGCAGGTGTTGGAAGTAGGCCCGGGCATGGGTATCCTGTCTGATGTGCTGTTACAGAAAACAGAATACGAAACCTATTTAATCGATATCGATACAGAATCATACGATTTCCTACTGAAACAATACCCCGCAGCAGCTTCGCGCATTATCAATGCCGATTTTTTGGAAATGGATTTCAGCACGATATTTAAAAGTGATTTTGCCATCATCGGTAATTTCCCTTATAATATTTCATCGCAAATTCTTTTTAAAGTACTTGATAGCCGCCAGCAGGTGGTAGAGGTAGTGGGCATGTTCCAAAAAGAAGTGGCCGAACGTTGCGCCGCCAGGCCTGGCAGTAAAGAGTATGGGATACTGAGCGTTTTTCTGCAGGCCTATTACAAGGTAGAATATTTATTTACGGTAAAAGCCGGGGCATTTAATCCTCCCCCCAAAGTTTTATCAGGTGTAATCAGGTTAACCCGTAATGAGGTTGCCACGTTGGATTGTGATGAGAAGCTATTTTGGCAAGTGGTAAAAGCGGGCTTTAATCAGCGCAGAAAAACTTTGCGTAATGCTTTATCATCATTGATCAACAAAGATAAAATGGGCGAGGAACCTTTGCTGGAACTTCGCGCAGAGCGTTTAACCGTAGCAGATTTTATCAGCCTGACTAATATGATCAGCGTAAATAGGTAAAATCGATCAGCTTAATTATTGCAGAGTGTACTTATCTGCGGTCTGTTCCGTTAACAGCTAATAAAATCATTTAGATAAATGAAACATTGCCTGTTAGCCATTGGGTTTTTAATGGCTTACCATTTTTGCTATGCCCAAAGTAATAAGCCTAAGATCGTTACTGGCACTAAAACAGAGTATCTCAACTACCAGGGGCAAAAAGACAGTTTGTTTATGCCCGTGGTATCCGATCGGTATCCAGCGGTAAAAGAGGCGCTATCAGACAAGAACTTATTTAACGGAGATAAACTGGAAGATATTAAGGCCAAATACAGCAGCTGCGGCTGTGGTATTACCGGTTTATTTTACGATGTAAGTTATGCAAGCGATGATGTTATTTCTGTTATGTTTTATTATGATGTAATGGCCATGCACCGCGATGGCTACCAGGAATGGCTCACTTTAGATGTGCATACCGGCAAACCTTATTCGCTGACTAATGAAATTACAGACGCTGGCGCTGATTTTATCGCAGTAACTTATAAGAAGAAATTAAAGAAAAATATTGAGGCCGATAAAGAAGCCAAAATTGACGATGACGTTGAAAATGATGTTTATGATGATTTAGTAAACACGCTGGATGGGCTAACCACCAAAGTAATTATCAGCAGTTATGCTTTTACCCCCAAAGGCATTCTTTTTAAAACTGATGATGTATTGCCGCGTGATGTACATGATCACGAACCCGACCGTATGATGCTGATGCCATACGCCCAACTTAAGGCTTATATTAAGCCGGGTGCATTGGTGCTAAAGAAATAATTAATCTATTATATTTCAGGTTGTTATTTCCGCGTATGATAGTAAATGCGGTTTTGTTTTTATGTATATTTGGGTATGGACCTACAAACCGAAAAATTAGAGCTGATTAAGCAACTGTTGGAGGTAAATGATCCCGATGTTTTGTGCGAGATAAAGGCAGTACTTAAACGCAATAGTACAGATTTTTATCATTACCTGCCCGATGCTGTTAAGAGTAGCATTGAAGCCGGTTTAAGGGATATCGAAAACGGAAACTTTCATTCACATGGTCATATATCACATGATCTTAAAACCAGGTATGCCGTTAAAGTTAATCACTAAAGCTATACCTGTTTTCAAAGAAACACACATTTAGCCGGTATTGCCCGGCTGTAAGTTGACGTGCCTTTATAAGTTTATTAAAACGTTCCCGCGTTGGTTTGTTCTGTCAGTATATTTGCATCTTTTTTGCTATCTGCACTAATTATCAAGGTTTCCACTATTTTTGCCCCTCGATAAAATAACACGACTTGAACAATAAAAATATACTCGTTGTTGATGATCTGCACCCAGCCTTTATGGAAGGTGCCGAAGCCTTGGGCTTCAATTGTAATTTTCAACCTAAAATAACTGTACAGGAAGCACTAGCCATCTTGCCAGAATATGAAGGCTTGGCTATCCGTTCAAAATTTCAGGTTAGTAAAGAGGTGATCGATCTGGCCCCTAATTTAAAATTTGTAGCCCGTGCCGGTGCCGGTATGGATAATATTGACGAGGCTTATGCACTGCAAAAAGGCATTACCTTATTGAACGCACCCGAAGGCAACCGCGATGCTGTTGGCGAGCAAGCCATTGGTATGCTGCTATCGTTAATGAACAATTTTAGCCGTGCCGATGCCGAAGTTCGCGCAGGCGAATGGCGTCGCGAAGCAAACCGGGGGTACGAATTGAAAGGTAAAACCGTGGGTATTATTGGGTACGGCTTTATGGGCAGTAGCTTTGCCCGCAAGCTATCTGGCTTTGGGGTTGATGTGATTGCTTTTGATAAATATAAAACTGGCTTTAGCGATGGCTTTGCCCGTGAGGTAAGCATGGAGCAAATTGTGAAGCTTAGTGATGTGCTGAGTATCCACGTGCCGCTAACATCCGAGACCAGGGGGTTGGTTGATGATGAATACCTGTTCCATTTCCGTAAGCCGATATTCTTTTTGAATACAGCACGCGGGCCAATTGTAAAAACACAAGCGGTATTGAACGCCATAAGGGAAGGTAAAATTTTAGGTGCCGGACTGGATGTACTAGAGGTCGAAAAATTCCCAGGTTTGGGTGAACAGCCATGGTACGAGGAGTTACGCTCATCTGGCAAAGTGTTGTTAACGCCACATATTGCCGGGTGGACATTTGACTCGTACCGCAAAATTAGTGAGGTACTGGTAGAAAAATTAAAAACATATTCAGAACAATAACTGTTTAACTAAGAAGCAGAACAATAGGCGATTTAAAAAATTTGGATATTAATATTTAAATCGCTTATCTTCGTTTTACACCAAACAAGACTATGCCGGTTAATATGCCGTTATAGTCTTGTTTGTTTTTAAAGCCCTTGCGTAACTTAAAAGCCGGAAGGGCGGTTTTATTTAATGACGTTAAGAGTTAGTTTTAAAATAAATTGTGAGTTATGGCAGATGTTGCATACTACACCAAAGAAGGTTTAGAGAATTTAAAGGAAGAATTACAGTACTTAAAAACTAAGGGCAGGACATTAATATCTGCAGCCATAGCAGAGGCTCGTGATAAAGGCGATCTTTCTGAAAATGCAGAATATGATGCTGCAAAAGAAGCACAGGGTTTGCATGAAGCCAAAATTTCTAAATTAGGCGAGTTGCTGGCTAATGCCCGTTTGCTTGATGAATCTAAACTTGATACATCGAAAGTGTTGGCACTTTCGGTAGTAAAAATTAAAAATGTTAAAAACGGCGCTACCATGAGCTATCAGCTAGTGTCTGAGAACGAAGCCGATATTAAAACGGGTAAAATATCTGTAGCATCACCTATTGCCAAAGGTTTACTGGGCAAAAAAGTAGGTGAAAAGATAGAAATTACAGTACCTGCCGGTAAAATGGAATTCGAAATACTGGAAATCAGTAGGTAGTGAAAGGTTCTACGTTTGACGTTGTACGTTAGACGTTTTTAAAAAATAAATATTAACGTACTACGTACAACATCAAACGTACAATATATGTCCACCATCTTTTCTAAAATAATAGCAGGCGAAATTCCGGCTCATAAAGTTGCCGAGAGTAACGAATATCTGGCTTTCATGGATATTAGTCCGCTGGCAGAGGGTCACGTGCTGGTAATCCCTAAAAAGGAAGTTGATAATTTATTTGATCTGGACGATGAGACTTATACCGGCTTACAAATGTTTGCTAAAATTGTGGCCATTGGTATTAAGCGAGCAGTACCTTGCCTTAAAGTTGGTGTTGCTGTAATTGGCCTCGAGGTGCCACATGCGCACATTCACTTGATACCTATTAATAAGGTAAGCGATATGGATTTTTCTCGTCCAAAATTGTCTTTTAGTGATGAAGAATTAGCTACAACCGCAGCCAAGATTAAAGCAGCAATACATAACGAAATTCAGGAAGAAGACGGGGAGTAATTTTAGGTTAATAAGTTATCGGGTTACTAGCCGTTTGCTGTAACTCAATAACAAATAGCCAATCTACTTCTTAAACTTAATAGGCGCATTTACCCGCGCCTTATTTTCTTTGGCGAATGACTCCCAGCCCGAGTAGCTGATCTTGCTACCCCGGCCTGTGGTGATCTTCTGAAAGCTATGGCATACCGCAACAGCCAATCCATCAGTAGCATCTAAAAATTCTGGAGTTTCTTTAAACTGAAGTAGTTGCTGTAACATAGCGGCAACCTGTTCTTTAGTGGCGTTTCCATTACCGGTTATTGCCTGTTTAATTTTTCGCGGCGAATATTCGTTAACCGGGATATTCCTGGATAGGGCAGCAGCGATACAAACCCCCTGCGCACGACCAAGCTTTAGCATTACCTGTATGTTTTTACCATAAAAAGGCGCTTCGATGGCCAGAGTATCCGGGTGATACATGGCAATTAATTCAACCACCTTTTCGAAAATACGTTGCAGCTTAATCATGTGATCATCCCCGGCAGGTATTTTCACAATGCCCATGCTGATCAATTCTGTTTTGGAGCCAATTTCCTTCACAACGCCATAACCCATTACTTGTGTGCCGGGGTCAATACCCAAAATAATCCGCTCCTTACTGCCTGGCAATCCCATGGCGTAAATATAAGGGTTGTCTGTTGTCTGTTACCGGCTGTCGGATGTTTTTCTTCAACTATTTGCAATACATCGTAATTTGGTTGGGGGCGTTGGTGAGATAAAATAAAAGGCCGCATAGTGTTGTGTATTTGGTATAACAAATTGAATGTAATCAACATGATTTTTAATAAAAGGCTGATAATGTTCGCGTATACCAAACAATGTGTGAAGGTTGTTACACAATATAAATACTAAAGCGTCATTTTTTTGTAATTAAAGGCTTTAAATAATTGTAAATAATTATAGATTTGGTTTGGACTATAAAGTCCTGTGTTATTGCATCCTTCCTCTTTTTTTGCAATGAAGAAACCAATTATAAGCGCGCTGGCATTTTGCCTGCTGCCCATTTTTTTTGTAAACATATGTTTAGCCCAAAAGGCAAGCAATGATAGTACTGTAAGCAATGTTGTAGAAAGCTATGTTGTAAATCAATACAACAAGGCGGTAGGCCAGCAATCGAGGTTGTATAATGGAGTCGAATATATTCCCTACAGCCCGCTGATTAAAAATAACGCCAATTTTCTCGATCTGAAAGATTTGCGCCCCGGGACGGTAAAATTTGACGGCTACACCTATAACAAAGTATCCATGTTGTATGATCTGTATAAAGATTTATTGGTGGTGCAGCTATACAACAATTTTTCGCGGTACATCTTAACTAGTGAGCGCGTTTCGAGCTTCGATCTGGAAGGCCATCACTTTGTTTATATAGCTGCTGATACCGTTAGTAACAATACAGCTTTTGCTTCTGGCTTTTACGATCAGATTTATGGCGGCAAAACAGAAAGCATAGCGCGGTATGTAAAAACCATCCAAAACTTATCATCAGGTAACGATATCGAGACCTATTTTACACCAGCAAAAAAGCAGTTCTTTATCAAGAAAGGCGCAGGTTATTACCCCGTAAGCAGCGAAGGCGATGTAGTGAAATTATTTAAGGAGCACAAAAAAGAGCTGCAGCAATACATCAAAAACAACGGTATAGATTTTAGAGGTTCGCCAGAGAAGGCGCTTGCAAGTATGGCTTCCTATTACGATCACATCTCGCAATGATATGAAAAAACGCTACCTGCTATTATTGTATTTGTTGTTTAGCTGTACTCTAATAATGGGGCAGGGTACAAAACTCATTAGCGTAGATTTTAAGCAAGCCACTATCAATCAGGTCGCGACTGATTTGCAAACCAAAACCGGGTATTATTTTTATTATGACGTAGCACAGTTTGATAGCCTGCGGGTTACGCTGCAACTTACCGATAAACCACTTGAAACCGTCCTGAATCAAGCCTTCGCCAATACCAATTACCATTTTGCTATCACCGGCGATCACGATGTTTTTTTAACCCGCGAACGCCAGCTGCAACCACAATTGGCGGCGGGATACTATAATAGCGGAAAAGCAGCAGCAACGACAGCAGGGGCCGTAGCCATAACAGATTATACCGCAGATATAGCTGAAAAGAAGGTTGCCGAAGCCACTACAGAAAACAAACTGTACGAGGTAGGGCTAAAAACTAATACTATTAAGGGAGGCAATGTTACACTGGCGGGTTACATCCGCGATATTAAAACGGGCGAAGCCATTATCGGTGCCAGTATTTTAGTTGCAGGGTCAAAAAATGGTATCGCAACTAATCAGTTTGGTTATTATTCGCTTACCCTGCCAAGGGGGCGAAACTTAATTACCATCAAAGCATTAGGGATGCATGATACACATCGACAAGTGGTAATGTACGCTAACGGCAGTTTAAATATCGACATCCAGGAACAGGTCACCACTTTAAAAGAAGTTAAAATCTCTGCCGATAAAGTAGCCAATGTGCGTAGTGTCGAACTCGGCGCAACGCGGCTCGATATTAAAAGTATCAAACAAGTGCCCGCCGTATTTGGCGAGGCCGATGTATTGCGGATTGTGCTAACGCTTCCGGGGGTAACATCGGTAGGCGAGGCAACCACGGGTTTTAATGTGCGCGGTGGTTCGGCAGATCAAAATTTGATTTTGTTGAACGAGTCTACCGTTTATAACCCAGCCCACTTCTTCGGCTTTTTCTCGGCCTTTAACCCGGATATTGTTAAGGACATCGAGTTATATAAAAGCACCATCCCAGAGCGTTATGGCGGCCGGTTATCCTCGGTACTAGAAGTAACGGACCGCGAAGGGAATAAAAAGAAATTTACCGGTTCGGCAGGTATTGGTTTGCTAACCAGTAGGCTTAATATAGAAGGGCCGATTGTTAAAGATAAAACTTCGTTTATTTTCGGCGGGCGTACCACTTATTCGGATTGGTTGCTGCATTTGCTGCCTGATGCTTATAAAAATAGCAGCGCATCGTTTTACGATTTAAATCTGGGAGTTAGTCACCAAATTGATGATAAAAACAACCTTTACTTTACAGGCTATTTAAGTCATGATGCATTTAAATTAAACAGCGATACCGCTTATGCCTATAGAAACAGCAATGCAGCTATCAAATGGAAACATACCTATAATAATAAGCTGTATAGTTTAATTTCTACCGGGGTTGATAACTATGGCTATAGCGTAAGCAGCGATGCCAACCCCGTTGATGGTTATAAACTTAACTTTAACATTAACCAGGTATATCTTAAAACAGATTTTACTTATTATCTGAGCCCTAAACATACACTCGATTTCGGATTAAGTTCTCTACTCTATCATGTAAACGGTGGCGACTTCGAGCCCGATGGTAAAGGGTCATTAGTAGTACCCAATAAACTACAACCAGAGCAGGCTTTAGAGAGCGCCATATATATAGGTGATAAATATGATATTACCAATAAGTTATCTATAAGCGCTGGTGTGCGTTACTCCTTATATAATTACCTCGGGCCACATACTGTTTACCAATATGCAGCTGATCAACCCAAAACAGAAAATAATTTGGTTGATAGCACCGCTTACGGCAAGGGTAAAAACATAAAAACCTATGGTGGCCCAGAGATAAGGGTATCTGGCAGGTACAGTTTTACGGATGATTTTTCGGTAAAGGCGGGGTACAATACCTTACGCCAGTATATCCACCTGCTATCAAATACTACAGCTATATCGCCAACAGATGTTTACAAATTGAGTGATCCTAACATCAAGCCTCAGTATGGCGATCAGGTTTCTTTTGGCTTGTATAAAAACTTTAAATCAAACACTATCGAAACTTCTGTCGAGGTTTATTATAAAAGATTGCGGGATTACCTCGATTACAAAAGCGGAGCAGTATTAGTGATGAACCCACACATCGAAACCGATGTTTTGAATACCCAAGGTAAGGCTTATGGCATCGAATTTTTGATCCGCAAAAATGTGGGCAAGTTAAACGGCTGGACAAGCTATACTTATTCGCGCACATTCCTTCGTCAGGATGATTCTAACGCTGGCGAACTGATCAATGAAGGAAATTACTATCCAGCCAATTATGATAAACCGCATAATTTTAATTTTACCGGTAATTATCGTTTTACGCATAGGTACAGTGTATCGCTAAACCTGGTGTACAGCACAGGTCGGCCAATTACCCTGCCGATTGCCAAGTATGAATATGCCGGAGCAGAGCGGGTTTACTATTCGGATCGTAACGAATACCGGGTACCAGATTACTTCCGGTCGGATTTTTCGATCAATATAGAAGGCAACCACCGGGTTCATCAGCGCACGCATAACTCCTGGACTGTTGGCGTGTACAACCTTACCGGGCGCAAAAATGCTTATTCAACCTATTTTACATCAAGCGGCGGAAGCATCAACGGGTACCAACTATCCATTTTTGCTACCGCGATACCGTTTATCAATTATAATATCAGATTTTAAGGATGATGAAAAATTGCAGGATGATATTATTTGTTTTGTTGCTTGCCAGCTCAATATTGGCCTGCAAAAAACCGTATAACCCTACCATCATTGCCAATGCGCCCAACTACCTGGTGGTAGAGGGCTTTATTAATGCAACAGACTCAACCACTATAAAATTAAGCCGCACCACGCAACTATCAGACACAACCAAATCAAAGCCTGAACTTGGTGCCGCTATTTATATAGAAGACAATCAAAATAACCAGCATTTACTTACCGAAAAGGGTAACGGTGTTTATACCTCGCCGGCTGTTGATCTGCATGCTGCGCAAACTTGCCGTTTGCACATTATAACTACGGATAAAAAGGAGTATGCATCTGATATGGTCGGGATTGATAAAACGCCACCTATCGATACCATTTCTTATTCGGTATTAACTAATGGTTTACAGTTTACCGTTTCCACACATGACCCTACCAATAAAGTAAGTTACTTTAAGTGGGACTTTAGCGAAACCTGGGAATACGGTAGTTATTATAACGCCAAATATATTTACAAAAATGGTGGCGTAACTTACATGACACCCGACGAGGCTGATAACATTTGCTGGATTAATGCCGCGGGCAACCAAATATTAATCGGATCGTCCGCGGGGCTTTCTCAATCGGTTGTTAATAATCAATTGATCACTTATGTTGATGAATCGACAGGCAAGCTTGCCTTGGGTTATAGTATATTAGTTAAAGAAACTGCTTTAACCAAAACTGCCTACGAGTATTGGCAAAAGCTAAAGAAAAATACAGAACAATTGGGTAGCATATTTGATGCCCAGCCAAGCGATTTGAAAGGTAATTTACACAACCTGGCCGATGCTAACGAGCCTGTAATGGGATACATCAGCGCATCTACCCAAACCAGTAAGCGGTTTATTATTGGGCATAATAGCATTCCATTATACACACCTAATTATTACCCACCTCCCAACGAGTATGGATGTGTTGTAGGTCATTTACCTTTTGATCCAGCCAGTACTTATAATGATCGGTTGGCGAACCTTTATACCCACGGCGACTCCTTAATATACACGACTTACGGAGCTGGGCCAATAACCTTGGGGTATGCATACGCCGCTGGCGATTGCGTTGATTGCCGGTTGAAAATGAAGGGGGGCTATAACAAGAAACCTGCTTTTTGGCCAGACGTTTTACCATAGCTTATGAAAACGAAAATTTATCATATTGTTATAATTACTCTGTTCTTTAACATAGTCGCTTTGTTAAATGCAGACGCGCAGGTAAATGATATTGCTAATAGCTTTAACAGTTACGCGCAAAAAAACCTGCACGAAAAACTGTTTGTACATACCGACAAAAGTTTTTACCTAACGGGCGAAATTCTCTGGCTTAAAATATATGATGTAGATGGCGCAACCAATAAGCCATTAAAAATTAGTAAAACTACGTATGTTGATGTAATAGATAAGAGCAATACACCTGTAATGCAAGCCAAAATTGCGCTCAATAACGCTAGTGGAAACGGCTCGATATATATCCCGGTTAATTTGGCGAGCGGTAATTATAAGCTGAGGGCATACACCGGCTGGATGAAAAACTACAGTCCCGATTATTACTTTGAGAAACAGATTAGCATTGTAAATCCATTAAAATCGCCGGATGAGCCCTTGGCAGAAACGGCTGCGCTTGATTATGATATTCAATTCTTTCCCGAAGGCGGAACCTTGCTTAGCGGTACGGCTAATAAAGTTGCGTTTAGGATGGTAGGAAATGATGGCAGGGGCACTAATTTAAAAGGATCTGTAATTAATCAGCATAATGATACCGTTGCTTCGTTTCAACCGCTACATTTCGGTTTGGGAAGTTTTATGCTGACACCAAAAGTTGGTGATACTTATCGCGCAGTAATAAAAACCGGAAACAAGAATATAATCAAAACACTGCCCGTAATTGCAGACCAAGGCTATGCGATGGTGCTCACCGATGATGGAGCAGGAAAATTAAATGTGCGGATAAATAGTAATCTATCAGGTACGGTATACCTTTTTGCCCACGCGGCACAAACGGTTAAAGTGGCCGAGAGTATTTTTATCAGCAATGGATCTGCAACTTTTACGATTGATAAAAGTAAGCTGGATGCCGGCATAACTCACTTTACCGTATTTAACGGAAATAAGCAGCCCGTTAGTGAGCGCTTATATTTTACAAGGCCGAAACAAAAATTGGTGGTGCAGGCCAGTGTAACACAGCCATCATACGCAATGCGGAAAAAAGCGGGCATTACTTTCAGCACCCAAACACAGGATGGCAAACCTATAATGGCCGATTTGTCTATGGCTGTATTTAGGGTAGATTCATTGCAGAAGCCCGAGCAAATAGATATTCAAAGTTACCTGTGGTTAACATCTGAATTGAAAGGGAATATCGAATCACCCTCTTATTATTTCGCAAATGAAAATGCCGAAACCGATCAGGCCTTAGATAACCTGATGCTTACCCAGGGCTGGCGCCAATTTGATTGGGGCAACGTATTAAGCAATGCTACCCCGGTGTTTAAATTTTTGCCGGAGTATAATGGGCATATCATCACCGGTAAAATAACCGAACTACCAGATAATACGCCTGCGAAAGGTGTAATTGCTTATCTGGGTATCCCAGGTAAGAGGGTGCAGATGTATCCCTCATTAAGTGACTCGACAGGGCACTTGATATTTAATACCCGCGATATGTATGGCCCGGGCGAAATCATTGTACAAACCAATACCGAAAAAGACAGCACCTATCATATCGAAATATTAAGTCCGTTTTCTGAGCAGTTTTCAACAAGTGCTTATCCCGCTCTTCAACTAACGGGGGTTAAACAGCAGCTATTAGAGAATTATAGCGTAGCCATGCAGGTGCAAAATTTGTATTCGGCGGCCAAGATCAAACAGTTTTATGACCCGCAGATTGATAGTAGCGCCTTTTATTTTAAGCCTTACAAAACTTATAAACTCGATGATTTTACACGCTTTACCACCATGGAAGAAGTGCTGCGCGAGTACGTATCTGAAGTAAACATCGTAAAGCCTAAAAACAAGTACCACATTAAAACCCTGGCTGAGTTTGGATTCCTGGAAACCGACCCCATGGTAATGGTTGATGGTATCCCGATTTTTAACACCAATAAAGTTATAGCGATGGACCCACTGAAGGTTAAGAAACTGGAAGTGGTGCGCTCAAGGTATTTTTACGAGCCAGCCGCGCTGGATGGTATATTCAGCTTTACCACCTACAAAGGCGATATGGGTGGTGTAGAGTTAGACCCACATGCCGTAGTGCTGGATTACGAAGGCATGCAGTTACAAAGAAAGTTCTATTCGCCTGTATATGATACCGATGCCCAGGCTAACAGCCACCTGCCCGATTTTAGGAGTGTATTATATTGGCTACCCACCGCAGGTACCGACGTTAACGGTAAAAACCAGGTTACCTTTTACACCTCAGACCAACCTGGAAAATATAATGCTATTATACAAGGTATCAGTAAAAACGGTGAGTCGGGTATAGGGTTTGTGACTTTTGAGGTGAATAAGTAGGTGTTCAGTTATTCTCTCCACCCGTCATGCCGAACTTGTTTCGGCACCCCACAGAACAGGTCGAAACCTTACGGTCTTAAACAAGTCTTCTGCAATACAATGGTATCAATCCATTGCTTCTGTTTTTCTTCACTGAAAAACTTGGCTGGCGTTTCCAGTTTACACATGCGGATACCTTTTTGCTGGCAATGTTTGGCAATAGCTACAACCTGCCCGCGCATATTGGTAATGCCGTTAAACGTTTTGCGGGTAAAATAAACTGCTTTTAAATTAGGCAGGGTATCAATCAGGGCAATAATGTCTTTCCACTCGTGCACGTGGGTATCTTCAAATGCGTCATCTACGTTGCCATCTTCGCCTTCGGGGATATCTAACGAATGGATAATATCAGCAAAGTCGATTTTATGGGTAGCCATAAATACCTGTTTATCGGCAAGCGACGCTTCTTTAAGAGATTCAAAACCCCAGCAAATTGGCAATAAATGCCACAAAAAATTACGCTGACGGCCGTGAAAAAAGTCAGGACCATCCTCAACATCCGGGTTAAAAGTACCAAGCATCAATATTTCCGTTTTCGGATTTACCTGATGATCTCTGAATTTGTGTAATACTACCGGCATAATTTCTCTGATTTTACTGAAAGGCGCAAATTACGAAAGATATATTAAAGGGTTGTAGTTGAGTGAGACAATCGGGGAGGGGGCCTGTCATGTTGAGGCATTCAGAATGACAAATTGGATTTACCTAAAATAATCTCAATTGCCCAAAGTCATCCTTAACCCCAGATGATACCTCATTAAAATTAGAAAGCGAGATCCCCAGCAACCTGATCTTTTTATCCTGATCAGTATTGGCAAGTAATTGTTTGGCAGCCTGTTGTATCGTTTCCAGGTCGGCAATAGGGGTAAGGAAAGATTGATTACGTGTGATCTGCTTAAAATCGCTGTATTTTATTTTGAGGGTGAGGGTACGGCCTTTTAACTCATACTTTTGCAGGCGCTCCACTACTTTAATGGCCAGCTTATCTAACTCGGCGTGTAATTCCGGAGTTTCGATGAGATCATAAGCGAAGGTGTCTTCGGCACCCATCGATTTGGTTTCGCGATGGGGCTGCACGGCACGGTTATCGATGCCGCGCACTATTTGATAGTAAAAGCGTCCGGCTTTACCGAAGTGGCGTGTCATTTGATCTTCGCTTAGTTGTTTAAGGTCGAAGCCGGTATGCAGGTTCATACCCTTCATTTTCTGTGCGGTTACCTTACCAACGCCGTGAAATTTCTCTACTGGCAACTTCTCCATAAAACTTTCTATAGAAGAAGGTCCGATAAATTTCAGGCCGTCGGGCTTATTAATATCCGAAGCAATTTTCGCCACAAATTTATTGATAGATACGCCCGCCGATGCGGTAAGGTTCAACTCATCCTTTATGGCCTGCTTTATTTGTTTTGCAATTTCTATGGCCGAACCAATGTTGAGTTTGTCTTCAGTAACATCAAGATAAGCTTCATCCAAAGATAATGGTTCGATTAAGTCTGTATATCTCGAAAATATTTCGCGGATACATCTCGATACTTCTTTATACTCGGCAAACCTCGGGCGTACAAATATGGCATGCGGACAAAGTTTTTGCGCCGTTTTAGCCGACATGGCCGAATGGATGCCAAACTTCCGGGCCTCATAACTGGCAGTAGCCACTACGCCACGCCCATCTGGCGAACCACCAACAACCAGTGGCTTGCCGCGCAGCTCCGGGTTATCCCGCTGCTCAACAGACGCGTAAAATGCATCCATATCAATATGAATGATTTTTCGGTGGATAATATTTTCGTTGTCTGTCGGCATTAATTCTAACTCTTCTGGGTTTTACCCTTTATTAACGTTGGTATTTTATCATTGCCTGTGCAATTTGCAGCTACTTTAATAAGGGGTATAAACGGGTTACTTACTCATCAACTTAAACAGCAACAAGCACACCAACGCCCCAATCAAAGTATTTAACAAGTTAACCACGTTGTTGCCGATCAAATGTTTTCGTTCTAAGGTTGCTCCCAAAACAGAATCGCTTAAATTACCTATCGTACCAGCTATAATGATCCAAAGCAAATTGATGCTCCATCCAAAACCGATGCAATAAACTACTCCTATTAACCCCGCGCCTATAATGCCGATCAAGGTTCCCTCTAAACTAATAACGCCATCTAACCCGCGCTGGTCTTTTTTAAAAGTGATGATATTGTAAAATCGTTTGCCGTAAACGGTTCCTAATTCTGATGATAGCGTATCGGCTGTTGCCGCGGCTAAGCTTCCGGCAATCATTATCCGGTGGCTGGCTGCTGTGGCTGGCATCCACCAAATAATACCTCCTATTATTGCAGCTACACCACCGTTGGCTATTACCTGCCCGGCGGTGCGTTGGCCTTTATCTTTTTCGGCAGCGCCAATTTGTTGTTTGGTGCGCAGTTGCCATCCTGTAGCGCCCGAACCTAAAATGAAAAATAGTGTGAGCATGATTAGGCCGGTAAGTCCCGCGCCTTGATAAATGAGTAAGCCAACCATTCCGCCTGTGATGGCGGCCGGGATGGTGAGCTTTTTAAACTGCATGCTAAGCGCCATCCCAATGATCAGGAAAATGTAAACAACGTAATTTTGAATGGGCATGCGGTTAATTTATAGCCAAATATAAAAAGGAATGGCCGATGCTTTATACCTTTGTATTAATGAACGACATTTTAGGACAAGCCCTGCACGGCTACCATCATCAAAAGGCCAAAACAAAACTTTGGATCCACAATAAATATGGGCCAAAAGAAGAAATGCCCATCGCAACCTATTTTAGGGAAGAGGATGAAATGCCCGATATTGAATGGCTGGCCGTAGAACAATGCCGCGGTAAGGTGCTGGATATTGGCGGCGGTGCCGGAAGCCATGCTTTATTATTGCAAGAAGAAGATATTGAAGTGGTTTCGATAGATATTTCGCCGCTTTCTGTCGAGGTGATGAAAGATCGCGGGGTTAAGCAGGCACTCGTAGCCGACATTTACACCTATAACCAAGGTAAATACGATACGTTGTTACTGCTCATGAACGGTATTGGCCTGGCCGGAAATATTGATAACCTGAAACGCCTGCTCACGCATTTTAAAACGCTGATGAATGAGGATGCACAGCTATTGTTTGATTCATCAGATATAGCTTACTTATATGAAGGCAATTTCCCAACCGAAGGCTACTACGGCGAAATTGAATACCAGTACGAGTATAGCAAGCAAAAAACCGACTGGTTCAGTTGGCTTTATGTAGATGAAAACACCATGCAATCCATCGCCGAAGAAATGGGCTTTACCATGGAAGTATTAATAGAAGATGAGCATGGACAGTACCTGGCCAGGCTGACGGTTAACCCATAAATTGCTGATATTAAGCAGGTATTATTAATCATTTTCAGGCAAAAGCTAAAAATGCGCCTTAAAAACGGTAAATTTGTCGCCCCTCGGGATTTTATAAATACAATATATGGCGTGGTCAGAGAAATTGAAGCTGAAAAAAGGATTAGTACTGTCGTTAACCCAATCGGGTTATCTGGCTCCTAAAGAAATACAACAAAGAACGCTTGCCCGCATTATTGGCGGGCAGGATGTAATAGTTGTTGGGCCAGAAGGCTGCGGTAAAACCACCACCTATATATTAGCTGCGTTAAATAAGTTTAGTTACACACCAGATGGTGTTCCGCGTGTTCTGATCCTGGTGCCCGATAAAGAAAGTGTAGAAAAGGTAATTGAACAAATTAACCTGCTCAACAAAAATAAGTCGATTTCGATAGTTGGCCTGTACGCCATGCCTGGTATCGAAGCCCAAATGGATGCCATGGCCGAAGGCGCCGACATTGTGGTTGCAACTCCGGATCGTGCGCGTGCTATCTACTTAAAACTAGGATTAAATACCAACAAAATAGAACTATTGGTAATTGACGATGCCGAACTGATTGTGAAGCAAGGTTTGCAATTACCGGTTGTTGAATTGGCTAACAGTATTAATAAAGGCCAACATTTGGTATTTACCGAGGTACTGCACGACCGGTTGAATAAAATGATAGCTCCTTTTATGAAGCAACCAAGTGTTGTGGAGATTGAAGAAATAGGGGAGCCTAAGTTTGAAACCCATCCGCAGGTATTATACGTGCTGCCTAACTTCGGTACTAAGGTAAACCTGCTTAATCTGTTTATGCAGGATGAGGATTTGTTTACCAAGGTGGCATTGTTTGTAAATACCCGTCCAACTGCCGAGAAGCTTTATAAAAGTCTGCACACCCGTAAAAATACGGTTGCCCTGTTAAATCCATGGTTTTTTGAGATGGATGGTTTTGCATCTGTAAATGAGTTTAAAAATGCACAGGATACCCGGATACTGATTGTTGTGAATGATGCCGAGCAAAAACTAGATTTGGACGACATCCCATTCCTGATCCATTTTGAATTACCGGTTGAAAAGGAAACTTATATCGACCGTATGATCAATCACGAGCCAGAGCAGGAAGATGAGACATTAGCGATAACATTTGCCACAGACCTGGAGCTTACCGCGGTTAAAAAAATAGAACAAGCCACAGGCGAAAAAATTCCGGTAGGCGAACTCCCAGAAGATCTGATCATAGAGAAAGAGCGTAAAGCCGGCGATGCGGCCGAAAAGAAAACCGCCAAAGCAAAAGCAGATGAAGATGCACCAGGGGCGGCCTTCCACGAAAAGAAAGCCAGCAATGCCAAGACATATAACTATAGAGCCGGCTTAAAAGCTAAGATGAGCAACAAGCGTAAGCATAGCTAATTGAGTTAATAGTTGATGGTTCATAGTTGGAGCAACCTATACCTTCGACCGTAAACTATCAACTATACTCCATAAACTAATGATATTAAAATGAGGTGGCGACGTAAAGGTCTTCCACCTTTTTTCTTGCCCAATCGGTTTTGCGGAGAAATTTCAAGCTCGATTTTACACTCGGATCGTCATTAAAACAATTAATACGAATGCGCGACCCCAGTTCGGTCCAGCCGTAATGTGCCACCAATTCATTTAATATGGTTTCTAAAGTTTTGCCGTGAAGTGGATTATTTGGTTGTGGCTGCATAACTCAAAAGTAGTAATCTAAATATTAATGCAGGGTAATTTGACTGCTGTTTATATATAATAGGAGAGATGTTGTTTGATTTATCGCCTTTTTGAAAATCTCTTTAAATAAATATCGCCAGTTGTTTCTCAAGTGAAGCCTGATAATAAGGTACTTAATTTGTGTGTTTTTAAAGCCTTCAAATTGTTTTGTCTTTTTGCTAAAAACATTTTAGAATGTAATAAAAAGTTCTCATCTTTGCAGCCCGCCAGGAAGGAAAGGCGGGTTGTTCATTAAAGGTTTAGAGAAAAGGGGAGGTGGAGATCGAAAGGTTGAAGCCGGTAAAAAGGGGAGCGAAAGTGATCTGATGGACCACCCGGAAGGCTCAAAAAATTTCTTCAAATAAAATTTGGAAATTAGGAAAGCTTTTCTACCTTTGCACTCCCGAAACGGGGGAAAGAAAATGAGGAAAGCCGGTTATCTGGTGAGTACTTAAGAGGAAGAAAGCCTGGTGAAAACGAGG
>Ga0116227_10001055_pt1 | contig 59351 bp, 62 predicted proteins | sample S1TSphgellanicum_FD_89693 | JGI IMG/M metagenome (GOLD analysis project Ga0116227, IMG submission 89693) | Host-associated microbial communities from peat moss isolated from Minnesota, USA - S1T2_Fb - Sphagnum magellanicum MG | ecosystem: Host-associated > Plants > Peat moss > Unclassified... | reverse complement strand
TTTCTCTCTCTCTCTCTCTCTCTCTCTCTCTCTCTCTCTCTCTCTCTCAATAGTTACGTCCAATTTGGATTCATGATATTTTTATCGACAGAGTTGTCGTAGCGTTTTCTCTTCCGGGAAACCTTTTTTTTTTTTCCTGCTTGGAAGGTTGAAGATGGAATGGGGAATGTTCATCACCGTAGGTGCCAGTTCGCGAGAGCGGAAGTAGACGGAGATTTTGCCTTGCGAAGACGGTGGCAGCAATGCTGGTGGGATTTTGCTTAGGATATGTGGTGGCTTCATGGTATGCCACAAATGAGAATATGGTTGCAGCAGGACCCCTTTCTCCTCAACCCTCGCTTTTCCCATTGAACTTCTTGGTGGTCGGCGACTGGGGCCGCAGAGGACGCTACAATCAAACATTGGTTGCGGCACAGGTATGGAATTTGCAGAAGAGAAACAGTTGGAGTCTGCAGAGAAACAGTTGTTTCTCTCTCTCTCTCTCTCTCTCGCTCTCGTCTGAGATCATCAACCTCTCTGAGATCAACCTTATGCAAGCTTTTGCCCCATTTCCGTATATATCTTGTGAAGGGTTGGGGATCGTATTCTCTGAGCACTTGTGCTTCGAGGATGCCTGATTCTAGTTAGATATGACTGGAATTCATGGGGAGAAAAGAGTACTCAGTGATGACTTTTGCATTTCCAAGATCACTTTGTAAGTCTCATTGCAATAGGATTGTTCTTTTGCAGACAATCATCTGTTGCAACCATAAACATGATCTGTTGATGGGGCCCTGTAAGCTGGCATTTGTCTGTTGTTGGTTCATGTGCAGATGGGAAGAGTTGGACAAGATCTCAACATTGACTTTGTGATTTCTGCTGGAGACAACTTCTATCAACATGGACTGATGGGACCTGAGGACCAGAAGTTTTCAGATTCATTCACTGACATTTACACAGCTCCAAGCTTGCAGAAAACTTGGTATACTGGTATATATCAACATCTCCTCTTTTTCCTGCCTTGCGGAATTCTGTGTTCAACACCATAAAAACCCCAACAACCATTGCAAAAGCCTGAAATGATGGTCTGACACTTTGTGAGTGACTCTCATAAGGTTTTAACTGCACTCATTCGCATTTTGCCTTCAAATTGTTGTTGTGGAGATTTCAGAGATGTGCCTAAAGATGTGTGTAAAAGGCTTCTGACATTTTGAAAGATAAGGACATGCCCATTTCTCGCATTGCCTGATGTGAGTGTTGGGAGGAATTGCCGTGACAGTTTTAGGAAATCATGACTACATGGGCGATGTGCTAGCACAGCTGGGTGATTTTCTTCCACAAAGGGACTGGCGCTGGTTTTGTCACCGTCAGTTTCAAATACAACGCCCTCTCTGTGGTCCTTCTTACATAGGTACGGAAGTACATCTCTGGGAAGAATTTTCATGCTTGTAAAGAGTTTCTCCTCTACCCTTCCTAATTTTGTGCTCTTGTCTTGGATACATCATTAATGAGTTATGTGCAAACTGCTCACCTGATATTCAGGTCTAAGAGCACCACCCCTGTGTAATTTCATCGTGGCTCCAGATTCCTTGCATCAGTATTACGTAACACAGTGGCAGTATTTGATTTTTGTAGCTGTTGTGTTGCAGGAGAATGTGAAAAATTTGTGGAATTTTTCTTCATTGATACCACACCATTTGTGGATGAGTACTGGAATTTAACAGGCAAGGAGACTTTTGATTGGAGGGGTCTTGCTCCTCGAGAAGAGCAACTGTGGTCACAACTCCAGGTTTGTATCTCCATTCTAGTGACCTGTGAAAATCTCTTTGATCAGTATTGACAGTGTACATGTGGGAATTTCTCTGAAATTTCATAGATATGGTTCATGGTGCTTAGTGAATATAGGTGAATCGGTATATATGATCATCCATTTATGTTGTGCTGTTGTACTATATACTCTGGAAAAGGTGAATTGTGGGGCAAAGACACAGGTTCAGTAAGAAGAGGAAAAGGATCACCAGGTATACTTGTTAATACACCACAATGTGTGGTTGATGGGCCCATGCATTGAACATAACCTTTAAGCAAGCATGAACTTGGATGCAGTACATCCACTTTAGCCACTGGAAAGCATATGGTATATGAAAAAACTCCACACTTTGAAGTTCCCAACCATTACTGTCTTTCCAGGTGCCCCTATGCCTTGGGGTAGATCCTTGCTTGTACAAGGGCAAGATATAATGAAATGAAGCTGATCAAAAATTTTGCAGCTTGAATGGCAATGTTGTTGACTTCTCTTGATTAGATGTGTCTCTTGAGTGGTAACTGACATGATGACTGTGTCTTCCCAGTGCTTCCAGAAGTGCAAAACTCAGGACATAAATAATTGTATAAACTTTTTGCCTGGAATTCTGAGCAGATTGTTATACACTTATCTACACCCAGCATCTGGAGCTGATGAAGTTAGAGGGAAGTACTGGCAGCTAGTTGCTGGCATTTATGATAAAGGTGATGGTATGATGTTTTGTGAGCACCCACACACTATGGGCACACTTGTACTTGTTCTATTTGGCTGGAACTGACATAACAGTTTCCTGCAAAGTGTTGTTGTGTTGAACCCCTTTAACCTCATAGATTAGCCTCATAGGTCAATTGGCCTGCTAAAGAGTTTGATACTTGAGCATATATACTGGAGAAATAGTTGACAAGTCTATGGCTTGTTGTTGGTGAACAGAATCTGAGCAGCGCATTGGAACAGTCTGCAGCCACATGGAAGATAGTGGTAGGGCACCACACCATTCGTAGCTTAGGCCACCATGGGGATACTCTTGAGCTCATCCAACAAGTGCTTCCAATTCTAGAAGTAAGATTTGCTCTCCCTGCTCCAGTTGTTGAAATTTCTGATAGAGCTTTCAGTTTTAAGCTTTGAACTATGTTTTGCTCAGCCATTGTACATTGTTGGGAAAGGAGAGTCTGCTTGTCACAGTACATTGAGATTTCACAATTTGGATCCAGTGCAGATTATGCCATTAAGAGCTGCCATCCACCTGCACAAAAGGACCAGTTGTTCCACATAGGAGATCCACATTTTGCCAATACATGAATATTAGTTGTACTTCATGTAGGCACCAAGTAAATGATAGCCCAATGAGTACAGTTCACATTTGTCTCTCAAGAACTGCAAAGTTAGGGTTTTTTCTTTTATGAACTTCATCTCAGGTTTGTAAAAGGTGGAGTGGGAAATATTCTCTTAAAGGACTAGAAACACATTAAGCTGTCCTTGACTTATACATCAAGTTCTTTCTCTTTTGTCAGGACTCAGGTTTGCTGTGTGTCTCTAGACAACTGTGGTGTGACAATATATGAAAATAGGATAATATCCAACTTGAATGGGAGGACCAGTTCCAATTCATATTATCAAGGGAGATGACCAATTCTTCCTTGCTTATTTTGATATTATTGAAAAGAGCTTGGAAATGGCTGTGGTGATGCAGGCCCAAAATGTTGATCTTTACATCAATGGTCATGACCATTGCCTTGAATATATCAAGCACTCTGGCAGGTATCCCTTTATCTCCTATGCTTCTTGCTTAAACATGCCTTGGATGCCTTTCAGACCGTCCTTTACTCACCTACCTATGGAGGATGCGTTTCACTGGACCAAAAATTTGTAGGTGAACTCAGCCTAGTCAGGTTGTGACAATCTGGATCTCATCTCACTGCTCAAATCCCTTTGAGATGAAAAGTGTTCACGGATATCCCCAATCCCTAACTATCCCATGAATTTTTTTGGTTGCATTTAGGAAATGCTGCAAACTATTTGACTATTTCGTACATCTGGAGAGTCGTGATGCTCTTTCTGAGTGAGTTTTGCAAGTGTATCTGTAGAAGACATGATAATTTGCTGACAAGTTCCATTCCTAGGAAGTATTAGAGTGCACTAGCATATCCAGAAGTGGGCCTAGTCAGTGGACACTCCACTGGTGCATGGGCGAGGAGACCTGATTTCTGGTCTCAGTTGGACTCTAGTTTCAACATCTATGAAGGGATGCAGTTCCCAATGGATGTACTGGAGAGGAGGCAAATGGTTACTGTTGATTGCTGCACTAATTTTTTTTTTTGGGGCCCTTTTTGAATCACAGTGATGTCCACTTTATCACAAGTGGGGGAGGATCAAAAGCATGGCAAGGGATGCAAGCTCCCACAGAAGAAGATGGGCTTCAGTTTGGCTATGATGGGCAGGGCTTTGTCTCAGTCTCCATGACTGTTGCTTCTCTTCATCTCCAGTTTCATGATGCACTTGGCAGCACTCTCTACTCCCTTGACCTCAACAAACACTAAACTTAAATCTTCCAAACCTTCTCCAACTGGAAATTCTGATCACATTTTTGACTGACTGAACCTTTTCACTCCAACAACACAACGCGGTAGTTTGAAGCAATAGTGCACCCAAATCAAACAAATCAAAATTGGGCCATGAAATAGCAAGCACTACAACACAAGCAGTTGGACAGGCCCTGTGCTATCTTTTCTTATATTTTGTAAGTGAGAAAACTGCAATGTATGGGTAGTGGAAGGTGTTGGTGACTTTATGGTCTATTTACTGATACTGAAGCTACCCAGAATCTCTTTTGATTCAAGTCAAATGAGAAGAGAACACAAGTTGCTCAGAGGGTCAATTTGGAGCTGGAATTTAACATCTTGACATCCAATGCAAAAATTCTTCAAGACAACATTTGGTGACCAATAGCAGTCAGCCCCATCTTGCCAATTCTATTCCTTATCAACCAGTCAACTTGCTTAGGTAAATAACACAGGCTAAAAATTCCATGTCACTTCTACATCACTCATATACTTTCAGTGAGCTGTTTGTGACCCACCCAGGGACATGAACACAAATCAAAAGCCAACCACAAAGAATTGATGTGAGAATCTCAGTCATCGTATCTCATATAAACCTTCTTGCTCCCACACATCAACTAAAAATTCCACCATTTCCTGCACACATCATGCAAATCCCCAGAGATGTGCAGGAGTCACAAACCCAGATGAAAACAGAACTGAAGCATTTGTCAGGTCAAGTGAACTGACCAAGAGGAATGAGGTGGAAAGTGAAGATCCATAAGAGGGCGACAAGATTAGTCATCCTATAGATGAATAGCTGCAGTTCTGGACACAAAACAACTGGATGTGGATGAGGCAGCAGAAGGTGCTCCTTATAAACCACGCTTGCTCAGCAAATAAAAATCATTAGTGAAAACAAGAGCTCAAGCTACTCAGAAGAGGAAAAAATTCTTGTGGAGTTATACAGACGTACCGGTAAGTGAACAGGCTGTGGAAATGGACGGCTGGTGCCAAGCAAATCCTCATAGGTTGTACTCCCACTGCACCACATAGTCAACTGATAGTTAATATGAGCTCTTTCTAACTTGGTAATGATGTCAGTTCACAAAACTAGCACTAAACAAGCTCCTAAAAGAATGAAGGGCAAAAAGGATGGTTTCCAAAGGACAGTATAAATGCATGAGTGCAGGAGCTCATTCACATAAGTACTGGCTTTCTTGGACTTGCATGCAGTGAAACTGAGTGGTTACAGAGTGACCACATGCCCATTATCCTACAGGGGCTATACTGGACTGTAGTAGGCTTGCATCCCACAGACAACATGAGTGAAGAAGGGTCAACCTGATTACAGATTCATGGGACCCTTGTGATTGCTGCCTTAGTTTATTTCCCACCCACTCCTCCCGTTGCTCATTCCACAACATCAACCCTGCATATGCAGCTGCACTCATTAGCTTCTCAACTCAATTCATTCCACATCAGAATTTGAGGACAGATTACAAGGAAGCAATGCATATGACTCTTGGTAAATTTTTCAAGCTTCACGTGCATTCTGTCATGAACCAGCACCAGAAACCCTCACTGTTGCTGTGCTAAGAATAGCTGAAGAGTATATCTTTCATAAGAATAGAGAAATCTCCATCCTCACAACAAAGAAAAAACAGAAAGGTTCAACACTTCATCAGGAAGCCACAGCAAGATCCAAACTAGGAAAGACAGACCAAACAAAAAACACATACCGGTATGAACAAAAGTGCCAGTCTCACACCTGTTCAGGGACTATCAACAGTAGTATGTAAGATAGTGACTTAACTACCACAACTTCCCCACTGACTTCATCAGATCCCTACAGTGGCTAAAGGTCAGTGACAAGCACCAACCTGCGAACTGAGTTTCTGCTGCAATTCTGGAAGCAACAGGAAGACTCAGCCATACTACTGGCTAGCAACAGACACAACAACAAGGACAAGACAAAAAACAGACCAACAGAAAGGGAAAAGAAAGGACAGCAGGGAAAACTAAGAACAAGTGGGCTTACAAGAAGCTCCCTACTTACAAGACTCTAAACAAAATCATTTTGAAAACTCCAAAAGCGAAAATTCCAAAAAGGACTTTTTCTTTAATAAGCAACCCTCTAGTTCTCTTTAGAAGAATTTTTAAAGGGTAGCCTTTTTCCTTCAGAAAGACAATAAGACTGACCATCTGAAAGACAAAAACTTTTACAACTACAAAGCCTCAAGAATCTCTAAAATTGACTGTTGATAACCCCAAGCTTCACAGTAATTAAGATATTGGATGGAACATGAGGCATTCTAATCATTTCAATACCTGCATACTCTAGTTGAGAGCACTTGTCAAAAATGTCACAGGATAAACCTTGAAGACTTTATATCAAAGCCAGATCCAAGAAATTACAAGAGAAGCCTTTAGACATACAATTCAACTCACAAGATATTTTTGGGTATATGCTGCTACCAAAAGAGTCTTGGTTAAGGTACATGAACTTCTCAAAGTCTGGAAGAGTAGTACTGCTGTCAAGCCACAGAAAACCTTGTTTAAGTTTTCCTAGCCCTTGCACTCACTGTTGTGATCAAGGGTGATCCAATATAACAAATTGCTCCAATAGAAAAGTAGGACAAAAAGGAAGTAATGTGCCTAAGGAAAAAATACTAACCATGATTTGAAAAGGTAGAGTTGCTGGAGTTGTTGATATGGAAGGAGTGGGTGCTAATTGGGAAGTTCTGAAAAGAACGAGCATTGAGCATCCCATTGCTGTCCATGTCATTGGAGCTTGAGGTCCACCAGTCTCGAGGAGGACGGGCAGTATGACCCTGAACATGCCGCTTGGATCCCTGGGATTTCTTTGGTCTAGATTTCTCAGGGGCAGTTATAGGTGGAGGCCTGGCAAAACCTCCAACACAACCACTGCTCTGTTGCAAATGCATGCATTACCATCCCCATCCCCATCCCAGCACACCAACCTCTCATAAGAGATATGTCTATGAATCCTTTCCATGAACTTTGCCAACAATTTCATACAAAAATCTTGCACAAAGATTAAGGGAACATATTATCTTTCCCAGATGACATAAAATCTTGAAACAAAGATGCTCTCCTTGCAGTCATCAGAGAACAGAAGATACAAGGAGGAGAAACACACACCCCATACATGCAGTGCAGGAGGCCCCAGTTGGGAGGTCCAGGTTTCACTTCTAAGCATAAGAATGTTGATGTCCTTGCAAGCTTCTCAAGGACAATGCCAGGAATGGTAACAGCAGCACTTTCCAGAACTGCAAGCTGCACTTGGCATCCTTTCTGCTGTTGTAGCCTGAAAAAGTTTGAAACAGGCTAAAATATTTTATTTTTGCAGGACAAAGATTGTGACTAGAGTACACCCACGGTTTGCAACAATCCACATAGCAGGAAATGGAACCTGCAATCTGCATTTCCTAACCCTAAACTCACAAACAAATGGTCTTCCTCATGCAGACACAAGATGGTGCAGCTCACATATGAACTACAGTAGCAAGCATAGTACCCTTCACCTTGATAATAGTCCCGAATACAGCACACCTCAGTTTCATCTCAGTAGAGAATCTCAGATCCTGAGTTTCAATCTTAAAGTTATCAGTTGAATCGTGCACGCCAAGTATATATTATAGAGAGCTGCTGATTATTGAAATCTCATATCCTAACTTCAACACTTTCATTTAACATGCTGAAGAGTGATATTTATTGAGGGTTCTTTTTGAGCCTTGTTGCAAAAAAACAGATAAACAGTCACTTGTGGACAGCTACAATGGAGAACATTCTCTACTAGTGTTCAAATGCCAGATAAAAATTTCTGCTGTCAACGCTAGTAATGGATTTCTTGAAATTTTTCCAAGACTTGCAGGTGATAGGTTTTTTATGGCCCCTTCTTGTACAAAGCTCCCCTGCCCATCTGAAGTCCTCCCTCTGAAGTTCTCCTTCAGAGGACCACAAGGAAGCCCCAACAATACTTCTCGAGAGGGAAAACTAGTTTGAGAAATCTAAACAATATGTCTAAAATTGATATCCTGCACTGGCTAATTTAAGGAACACAAAAAAGGAGTCAGAGTTACCAAGCTCCTACTCCTCAAACAACACTCGTTCTGAACCCAAACAAGACCCCCTCAGAGTATGATCGAAACACGGAACCACATGCGAAAATCAAGGAAAAACAAAAAATACTGACAACTTGTTGGAACAGGCACACACAGGCAGGAGAAGAAAAAGAACCCGAAACTACACAGAGATAGGATAGAGAAAAATGCACCTGAGTAAGGGAAGTGAGGGAAGAGAAAACAGAACCAACCGGCCAAAGCCTGAGAGGCCGTGGTTTCCACACTAGAAGACCCTCCTTGAAGAAATTTCCATTGAAAATATCACCAAATAGTCGTCAATATCAAACAATCCTCAAGATGTGCATGGAGTGTTGATGGTGGAAGGGTGCACAAACCCCTCCTTCCCTCCCCCCCCAAACAAATCCAAAAAAAAGGGAGGGCAAGGAGAAAGGCATCGGTGAAACCGCGAGATACATATAATGAAGGAGCCGCTCCAGGAATCAACGGCGTATACAAGGGTTTGAAGCAATCGGCGAGGTGATGAAATCAAGCCAGATAAAAAGCATGAAAGAAATAGAAGAGGCAGTCCGATGGGGAGAGAGTTTGTAAAGGGGGGGAAAAAAAGGTACAAGAAATTAGCAGAGGAAAAAGGAGGCACTACTGGGAGACGACAACAAAAGGTGTACAATCGTCCGTCCAGTTTCAGCTCCAAGACATCTCTCTGGGCAATAGGTAGGAGGAGAAGACGACAACGACCACCACCACCACCAAGGAGACAACGAGCACGACGAAGGAGTTGGAAAAGACAAGACGAAGGCCGATTATGGAGAAGTGTGGGGCGGTTCTTTCAACTTTTAAAGAACCGGAACTGGAACTCAGAACCAAAGAACCGCCTTCCCCGGTTCTTTGACCAAACAGATCAGAATCAAAGAAACGCCGCTCCAGGCTAATTAAAAACATTGAAGGACCATCAGTCTTCGTGAAAGAACTGGCAAAGACCCGACGATTCTTTGACTTCCCAGTTTGTGACAACCATGGTTATATGTCAAACCCAACTATTTGGATTCTCCCAGAACTGACAAGTAAGGGGTATATCCTACCCCAGGGGGAGATAACCGTCAAATATCTGTCTCTAAATTCTAAGAACCGCACAAACACTGTGTAGCGAAAAACTAGGGCACACATAATCACCGTGGAAACCAGAGATGCATACATTAATGGCAGAGAAGAGACTCTTTTCAAACAAGCTAACTGCCTGGTGCTTGAAACCTACAGAAGTTCTTACTGTCAACACTAAGTACGACATCTAAAGGTCTCTGGGGTCAGATCCCTTCAACTTTTTTTTTAAGGATTTTGTGATTTTGAGCGGGTGCCTCTTAGACATATATTTGGAGTGCATATCTGGCAATACTGCAGATGTTGAATTGTGGAACTTCTTGCTACACAAAATTTCAATAAATAGAAATTTGGCGATGTGCAATAAAAAGATTTCATTACAAGTTGGCAAGATATGGAAATTTGCACCAGCAAAAACTGGCGAAATGTATATCACATAATCTAAAATATGACAACAGAACCTATATACAACACAGCTCTATCGCAATGCACATTGAACTATCATCTATGTAGTATAGAGCTATCTATTTGTAGAATTCTCTTAGACTTGACTAAAGTCCTTTGTCATTGTAGGGTGACTGCTCACAATAAGAGCTAGAAATTAGGAGTTAGAACTTAGGACACACTATGGAGACAAACACAAATTACAATGGACATTGGACATTGGATGATTGGACACAGAAGCTCAAACACAATGGAGTCCAAACTTACAATGTACATATGACACACAAGCTCAAACTCAAAATTGGACAATATATAATATAACATAATGTTGAATAGTGGATATATATTAGACATTCACTTCAAATACATGACACTCAAAACAAATAGACAAAGGCTTTCAAACTTGTTTCTTAAACTTCAATTAGACATCAAGACTCAAATTAAGATTCAAAATTTCAAACCAAGATGCAAACATATTTAGAAATATGATGCTTCAACTAGACTTAGACATACAAAGTCCAGACCTTCAAACAAATGCAAACAAATTTAGACACAAACTTATAGACGAACTCATGGAGACTCAAGTCTCAAATAGACATAGACTTTCTAACCCAAACATAATAAAAAGACACAATATTAGACATTTTCATTGCTCATACAAACACAAACTCAAAAAGATTCAAATATTATACACAAATTCACAAATTGCCTAATTCAAATAGAATTTAAAATACACAAAATCGAACATACTCACTATTCAAAAACGGACTTAAACTCATACATATTACAAATGTAGATTGACATAGACTTAGACAAACACACAGACATAAAATCAAACAGACTCAATAAGACTTAATCAAATAGACCTTCAATGGTGCATCTTCAACTTCAACCCTAAACCTAATGTTCTAATTTCCTTATCAAAAAAACCACCCAACTTTAACCAAAAGTTATCATCATTGAAAGTCGAAAAGGCCTTAAATTATTTCCATTATAACAAATTCAAACTTTGTCTAGGTTTTTGCTCCTTCCAATCATCAAAACATGTGTCATATGGGAGGTGTTCAAAGTGAAGAAAATTTGGGAATACATCCCAACAACTATGTGCAAGTGTTCATTGAAGCAATTTTTCAATTTTGATTTCATGAAAGATAATGTGGAAAATGTTCATTCATCTTCCATTGACTCCAACACTTACACTATTGTTATCTCTACCAACTTGAAAAATTCTAAAAATAATGCCTTAGGATGCGGGAAGCCTCCAATGTTCTCCAAAACCATATTAGAGGATTGACATGAAATGTAACCTCCATTATTGCAACAACATTGGACTTCATGGTGATCTTGAATATGTTAACTTGCATCTCAAAACCACTTGCGAATAAAATGGATGGACAAATCCTGGCCACTTCCAAGGATGTATTTAAGTCTGAAAGTTTGACATGTTCCAAACATCGTTTAGTGCAATAGTGTGATTTGATCAACTCCAAATGATGACTGAAATTATCCTTTGCATTAGCTTGAAACCAATACTAAGGATAACAAATTCCCATAATGTCCATGATATGAAACGATGGAAACTTTGAGCTTAATTTGAGTATTAGTGATTCAGTTGTAGTTACAAGTAAAACCACCCAAAGGACAAGTGATTACAAGGTCACAAACTACAACCAAACATCCAAATTTTAACTTGGTAGACCTTGAAAGTAATAGAGAAAATGCAATTTACACATAGACTCAAACATACCCTTCTTTTCTACTACTTAGAAAGTTCAAACAGACTTCTAAACTTACAAATAAACTAAACATATTCAAACTTATATAAACAAAGACAGATTTAAACTCAAACAAAAACAGAACAAAAATAGAACAAATATAGACTCAACTTGAAACAAAGACAAATTCAACTTGGGATAAAGAAAGACACAAACAAAAAGAGACTCAAAGAGACAAAGAGAGACTCGGACAAAAAGAGACTCAAAGAGACAAAGATAGATTTGGACAAAAAGAAACTCAAAGAAACAAAGAGAGACTCGGACAAAAAGAGACACAAAGAGAAATTTGGACAAAAAGAGACTCAAAGAGACAAAGACAAACTCAAAAAAACAAATATAGACTCAAATAAAGATAGACTCAAAGAAACAAAAATAGACTCAAACTTCAAAGACAAATTTTTAAAAAACCAAACTCAAACTTCAAATAGATAAGAACATATAAACTCAAACAAAAATTTACAAACTATTTTTTTCCAATAGAGTCCAAATTGAAGACTTAAGCTCAAAGCTTTAAATTGACTCACACCAATTCAAGCAAAAACTTTGACTAATTTAAATTGACTCAAACTAACTTAGATAAAAATTCAAATTGATTCAAACATGTTAAATTTATACGTATTAGGTATTCTTATCAAGATTGCATGCACTATTACATTCAAATAAGCATAGAGTCACATACCTAAATTTCAAAGACAGACTTAAACAAAAACAAACTCAAACAAAGATAAACAGACTCAAACAAAAACTTATAAATCATTTTTTTCCAACAAAGTTTAAATTCAAATAAACTTAAGCTTAAAACCTCAGATTGACTCACGTTGATTCAAGCAAAACTTTGATTAACTCAAATTGACTCAAATTGACTTAAATAAAAATTCAAACTGATTCAAACATGCTAAGTTTTTGCATATTAGGTATTCACATCAAGATTACATGCATTGGTGCAAAACCCATGTTGCACTTAAACAGACACAGAATCACATACCTAAATAAATTCAAACAAAGAAGGTTTAAGATAAATAGAGATAGAAGAAAAATCAAATGTATTTAGACAATGTACTCATTACTCAAACAAATGCAAACTCAAATGAACTCAAGTGAAGGTAGACTCAAAATGAGTTGAAACAAAAAAAAATGAATAAGATGCATTTGCAGCACCCACAAGAGCATTGAAGATCTCCCAAAACACCTAGATTTTTTGCCCATGGGCATCTGAACTTGTAGCTTAGAAAGTACAACCCGCATAATCAAAATATAAATATTCAACACATGAGGTGTTGAGGTCCAAGGAACTTGCTTTCCATTTTATATGCACTATGTTGTGAGTGCAATCAACCAAATCATGGAACTCCTTGAAAACATAATATGTATATTTCGTGCCAAGATTTGAATAATGAATATATAATTATCCTAGGCAAATATTGATAACTACAACATAATCACAAACAAAAACATCCATTTTTTGTGTAAATTTGATTAGTGCATGGATAGTCTCCAACATGGGCATCAAACAAGCAAGGGAAATGAACAAATTCACATCACAAAGAAGCTCAAAATTCACTTGAATGGCCATTAAAAATGAATTATCTTTAGCCATATTTGCAACTAGTGGCATGTACATTGAGAGAATTCATTTTGTTAGATTGAGCATGTTAATCTAACATGCTTTAACATTTTGCAAGATCTTGTTCCCCTTCATTTTCATCAATTTACAAGCTTTAAAAACTCAAAGTGTTTTTTCTAGCTATGAAAAAAATATGAATACAATGATTGAAGCAAATCTTCTATGCAGTTCACAACAAGGATATGAAATAAAGTTTGCATCACCAAATTAGTGCGATGCGCGATGCAATGAATGCCTTCCAAGTGGGGAGCATATTTATCTTGTATTTGGCATGTAACACCATTTTTCAAACCCTAAAAAACATTTACACCATCAATGCCAAATGACAATAATTTTGCAGCAACATTTATATCAAAAACACCTACATGTTTTTTTAAAGCATCCATAATCACTTTAGTTAGATTATTAGAACCTCCTCCCTCAATGACCCATTCTAAAAAAAATCAATACAGGTAAATGACACCAATCTTGAACAACATAGCAATGAATTGAAATCCACAATTGGTTATTAATTGTGGTGATTTCATCATAGGAAAGAGCAAGATACCTTGAACTTGCAACAACTTCTCACATTTTATTAAGGACCTACTTGTGTAAACATTCAGCCATTACCCAACCAACATAATCACTCCAATGATGTTTAGGGTTTAGGGGAACATTGAAAGAAGAAAACAATGGTTTCATGGCCTCAAACTCCAACATTGGACAACCCAATTGTAACATATGCAAAATGGTGGCAAATTGTTACCTTTTTCTTCTTCTTTCCCCTTTCAAGTCTCCCTAAATCACTTGTTCAACAATGGGAATATGACTTTGTTAAGAATAGATTACTTCATTCTTGGCATGGGTGCATTTCTTGTTCACATAAAACTCTCATTCCATCTTACCCAAATGTGGCATATCTCAAACTACTTTTGTTTTTCCTTCATGTTTTTCAAGTGTGTCCAATTTAGGACCCAAAATAACCTCCTTTCCTTTCATAGCCAAACACACAATGCATTTCACATCGTCAAATTTTCCAAACTCACTCTGGAACATTTCTACCCACAAAAACTATGTAACCCATATGTCTTTGCACTTGCGAGAAACATCATAGTTTTTTTAGATTTCTTGGATAGTGGTTTGTCTTCTTCATTGGGCAAAATTTAGATCTCAAACATGTCGGATGTAGTAGGGGGAGTGAAGGTCGGTAAACCAGCTGGACACACCAATTGCACAACAAGATTGCTATGTTTTGATTTCGAGTTTGATGCAACCTTGCTATCATTTGAGCTTGCCTCAAAAGAAGGCATTGCTAGAAACTTAGGTGGGATCACCAAAAAAGATTTGTTGTTAGGATTGCAATTGGACTTGAAGAAAAAAGGTAGAACAATGTTGGTTATTTTATTCTTCACACTCCCTGTTGAAGCCATCAAATTCACACAACATGAACTTCAAGAGAAATTTGTTGTGTGCACTATGCATGTTGCACATTACATAGTACACACTACACATAGAGGCCATAAAGTCTAAAGTCTAGACACAAACTGTCCAATGTCTCATATTCATAGAAATTCACCATTATCATAGTTCCCAAAAAAACAAACAATAATGCAAGTCTCAAGACATTATAGAGTCCAAACTCTAGAGTCCAATGCACTCCACAATGCTCATTATTTAGAAAACAAACAAAGAACAACTTAATTTCTAAAGAAAAAAACAAGGAGAAAACATAAACATGCCTGCATTTCAAAGTTTGGCAAATTGGCATTTCAGGCGTCACACTTCAATTTGATGATGAAAACGATGCAACAGTGCACCTTTAATACTTCACATTAATGATCATAATGTCATAAGGTTGAAGCTCCTCCACCCCACCTCAATGCTCGTGGCAATGGTTGTTCCATAATGAGCACATGGAGTGGTGATAGATGGCGCAAACCTAATGTGATTTGTGACGAAGGACCCATTGTTCATGGAGTTCATCAACGATTAACTTAAATTTGACAATGCAAGCTGCTGATGGGCTCTACATCACAACCAACCAAATTTAGGCGATCTATGTTAAGGTTTCCATCTCAAGGTGGCGATCAAGCTCTATGAATGTGATGATATATGGCGATTTTAAATTCTTTTTCCCTTTTTTCCCTTTAATGGATTTCGCATGGCATTTTCTTCCATTGCTTTTCAGTGATTTTTCGCTAATAAATAAAAGGATGGACCCCTTTGATCTTGCTCTCAGTGAGCTCCACTAGTCTTCCTATGTGTCTCCTCTTTACTGGAATAGTAACCTTACAAGCAATTCACAGTTCTTCATGCTTTGGCTCTCAAATCTCTCTTTGTGCAAGAGAGTTTGGCTTGCATGGATTTTGTCCATATGATTTTTATTTATTTCTTCAAGAAGAAAGTATCAAACTGTTCCTTGACTTCAATTTTCCTCTTCTTCTTGTTGCTTTCATAATATTTAAACCTTTGTTGGCTTTGTCCAAAGGGCCAAAGCAAGTTGTGAAGAATCTGGCAAGGCTCTTACAGATGAATTTTAGGGCAGATTCCCAAACCATGACTGATGTCCACATTGGGTGTGATCTACCCAGACAGCATTCTACAAGCAATGTGGTTGGAGATGACAACTGTTCTGGTCTAATCACACAATTATTTTCAGAGCCTTGTCCCAAAGAAGATATGTTCTGCTTCATAATGTTACGCACTAATTTTTATCAAGATAGAGTGTCAGTGGGAGCTTGATTATGCATGGCACAATAGAGTTATCAGTAAAGTAACCCTGTCTTTACGGCCACAGTGAACCAGCACCCACCAGTGCACCATCAAGGATCGATTATATGTGATCAGGAAACAGTTTTCTGCTGGGTTCCAGTTCCCTAGCTCAGTTGGTTTATTTACTACCTACCAACTAGGTAGGTAGTAAAAACAGCCCCTACGTACTATGTATAAACTATCTACATACCTAGTAACACCCTATTTTGTTACCTACCTGTCTTTATGCTAGACCTACTTCTTATAGAATGGGTTACCAAGATGAAACCGGGTAGTAACTCAGTTGAGGATCATCCACAACTGAGTCATAACAGGCATCCAGTGGATGGCGCACTGGTGGGTGCTGGTTCACTGTGGCCCTGTCTTCACCCTGTTTTTGGGCCTCCTTTCACCCCCTATCCCCTCTTTCAGTGGTATCCACAAAGTAAAGACATTTTAATGAATCTCAGTATGAAATGCTCATACTCAGCATTTAATGCATAAGGTTCGAGACTAATTATAGTAGTTGTACAATTAGGAGCAGTGAAAATATATGTAGCAGTAGTGGAGGCGCTCAGGAAAAAGGAAAGACAGGATGAAGCTCAGTTTACCACCAAAATTGATGGTTTTCTGAGTTTCGTCCCCCCTTGAATGCTAATGTACTTTTTTGCAGGTTTTCTAAAAATCTCACCCTGTTATGACCAAACTCAGAGTTCTGGTGGTGCTGTGTTTTCCTGACTTTACGGATATCTCAATGTACTTGAAATTTTCAAAGCAGTGGACTCATTGACCCTCTGCATCTTTCTGATTAATGTTTCCAGTTGATTGCAATGTTTTCACAAAATAAACAAACAGAGAAAAAAAAAAGTGCAAATGGAGTGGGGGGGAGGTACTTGTCTCCTTTGCTCGCTGTTTGAAGCAAAGTCAAGGTTCCACTATGTCACCTCCTATTGCAAAAGCTTGAAGAAGATTAAGAGTGGCTGCACCTTGGATGTAGGCTCACACCATATTAAGCTCACTATTGGGTTACCATGATTTCAAATCACGACCATCTCCATTGATGTTGTCACCCTGTAACTCAAACAGCTGCATTCCCTTCACATCCTCACAGTCTGCTAGCAACCTTGGCTTTGCAAACTGTCCAGCCATTCGCCCAACCTGTCCTGCACCAAGGTTTTAGAGTTTATTAAGCCTTGTTTAGTAGGTGCTACTACTTCCTTGTATTGGAGATGTGCATTGCATGCATGTCCTAAAATGAATGTACCTCAAGACAAGAAGCAAGTAATCAGCAACCAAATGGTTCCAAAAAAACTAGAGAAACACTGGCCTTCACTTGACTGATACTTGACCTTTAAATATGAGGACGACTCTCATCTGCAAGAGAATGATATGGAAGCTATCCTTAATGTTGTTGGTATGGACATGGTCCTTCTTTCTTCCCCTTCATTTGTCTTTCTCAATGCAAAACAATTTCATGCGATGATGATGATGATGATGGTCTGATTATCATCATCACTGGACCTTTTTTTAAATATCCAAATATTATGATTTCACTTGTACTAGTGTGGCCTGTGCCGTTGGCTCAAGTGTGAACCCATTACAAAATAGGGAAACTCAACATGTGAACTTTGTTTTGCAATGTATGTATTGGTTTTTTGAACAGCCAAATCTGAAAGGAAATCATGCTTGAATTGAATGGTAAGCCTTCAAAAGCCTTCAAGTGTTACCACGTTCTCAACTGATTTTTCTGTCCAAAACCTGGTTTTTTGGAAATTATTTGGATTTTTAGCTGCAGAAATCATTTAAAAATCAATATCTCCCACATTCTGAATCCAAATGTTACCAAATAAATTCCATTAAATCCTGCTCATCAAGATCTTTCCAACAACACCAAAGGTACATTCCAATTCCTCCGAAATTTTCAGCTACGATTTAATTTAATTTTCAGTGATGAAATCATTCAATATTCAAGAACTTTTGCATTGCATGTCCAAACGCCATGGAACCAAGCCCATGCACCCCTCCTCATTGAGAGCTTTCCAAAGACACCAAAAACACGATCTGAAGCATCCCGGTACCTTGGATCTCATAACTACAAAACAAAACAAACTACCTTCTTTCATAGATGCATTAGCTCTTACTTTCATTACTTACACCTAAAATGTATATACATTGTGTAAAAGAAAAAATATATAAATTATTATTCTTAGACACCTATGGTGGTGGAAAAAGTAATGTAATATTTAAAATCATTTTACATGAGAAATAATTGTATAAAGGTGAAAGTTATTTTTTTAGTGTATAGATAAATAAGAAATGGGAATTAAACTTTAATCAATTTTCAAAAAAAATCCCAAACCATTTATAGTTTTAATAAAATGAAATAAATCTCTAAATTGTACTTTTACGATCATTTTATTTTCATTAAATTTATGATCATTTTTATTTTTATTTATGATCATTGATTTATGCGAAAACTTATATTTAGCTTCACTTTGAAAAAAGGAAAATTTCCAAGCATATGTGGAATAATGGTAAAAGAGATGAAGGTTATTTTATTTTATAATTATTTTATAAATATAATTTTAATATTAATTTTAAATTGTGAAATTTTCTCGTATATTTAAATTAATTAAAAAATTCTATAGTTTTATAATCATTATAAAAAAAATTATGGAATGTACTCTTGTACTTAAATACAAATCCAGAGAACAACTAGTTTAAGGAAGGATGAATGGATGGATGGTTAGTTTCTTCACCTAAAATTGATTTTTTTTCTGTTGATGTGGATAACAACGAGAACAACAATAATGCCAATAACTGTCCACCTGACCTCACAAAATTACCAAATTACGAAAAAAAGGAAAATCCCCCCCCACACCCACACAGCCCGGCCCGGATTCCGCAAGGACAAGATGCTTTGCTCCTTCCAGCAAACGTTGCAGTGGCGCTCGAGAACTGTGGTACTCGTTAGAGAGAGAGAGCCAGCAGCTATGGAGCTCTCATCATGCGTAGCCACGCATCGTATTACTCCTCCTATCGCTCCTGGAGTTTTTCCAGTGGTGCGTCTAAAGAAGAAGCTGTTGCCTTATGTTTATCATCAGGATCTTGCAATTCATGGCTGGAAATCTTCCGTGGTCAGCAATAGTTGCAAGAGAAGCTCTGGAATTGGAGGTGCTGAATCTGCTGCATTATTCTTCTGTAGCAGAGTAAAAGCGAGCTTGGGAGGAGATTCGGCTTTTTTGAGCAGCAGCAGCAGCAGCAGAGGAAGGTTGTGTCATGGCCCCTGGACTTGTTTGGGAGTGGATTCAGGGAGATTGGGATCGCGGATCAATGCATTGGGTGGTGGTGGTGGTGGTGGTGAAGGAGACGGAGTGGTACAAGCACGAGCCGCGCGAGGGATCATACAGCCGGTATAGCCTTGTCTTTTGGGGTTGGCGGAGCAAAACAGGGCACAAGATGGGAATTTGAGATGGTGTGCTTGGTTTTTTTGTTTCTCTCTTTTTTTTCTTTTTTTTTTGCTTCTTTAGGGTTTTGAGATGGTGAAGAGGGAATGCGGGATGTTGTTGGGGTTGATGCAAAAAAAGGGGAGTGGCATGACGTGCAGGCCAAGGAGGCCCTTCATCTTGGTGTGTCAATGGGCCTGTTTTTGGCGCTGGACACTTATCTCAAGAATGTGTTTGAAGCCAATGCTATCCGGTTTCCCAGTGCGCTGTTTGGTATGATGGCGCTGTTTGCGCTACTCAATCTGGTGAGTGTCGTAAACGAAGGGGCTGCTGCCCGGGTGGAGGCCTTCTTTGTGCCTGCTAATCTCTTCATCCAGAGATGGCTGCCATTGTTCTATGTGCCATCCTTGGTGGTGGTGCCTCTAGCTGTCAAAGACATTCCTGCAGCTGCAGGCGTGAAAATTAGTGCAATCTTGGGTGAGTAATTGAGTGCAGTACTGGTCTCTTGTACATGAAATGCTTTAGCAATTGTAAATTGAGCATTGCTGTAGTGGATGTACCCACATGCGGTTGTGTGCTCGATAATGTCATGTTTGAAGGATGTGATCAAGAAGTCACGAAACTGCAGTGGCATAAGATGGCTGATACAGTTGGGGATTGGCAGTGGGAGGTTGGATTGCAAGCTTAGCTGTGGCTGGATTCACAGCTGTAAGAGTGAGGGCAATGGTGAAGACGCAATTGCTACCTGCTGATCCTATCCCAAAGCCAGCACCGTTTTCTTCAAAGGAGGTCTGGTCATGGGCTGCAGTAATGCTGCTCTCATTTGTGATGGCAGTCAAACAACCCACTGCATTAGGGCCTGTGTCAACCACAGCTCTTCCCTTTTTCTTGTCAGCTACTGTACTGGGATATCTGCTTGGCAGCAGGTGAAGTAACTTGGGATTTCCTCCATGTTCCTTACACCTTGGATGTGTCTCTGCTAAATCACTGTTTCCAAGACTACAAACAACAAGAGCAGTATCACACTAATTCATCTTGCAAACATGTCTTTGGAATTGGATGCAGATTGCCTGCAGATGCAAAAAAGGTACTCCACCCCATCATTTCATGTGCAATCACGGCAAACCTAGCAGCAATTGCATTAGGTTTTGCCACACACACTGGTTTTAAATCTACTTTAGGTGGGTCATGCTACCTGCTTTACTATATTGGGTGTTTGCAAAATTGAATTATCAGCTTTCAGAGCAGGCTGATAAATTGCTTGCGTTTCTCACCTCCTTTCTTCTGACATTTCCTCCCCATGAATAAGCTTTTTTTTCTTTCCAGTAGATGGATCTTGGAAAGTGGGGAGGGTCTGGATGTCATTATATGGAGCTATCTGTCTCATGGGGAGATCAATTGGAAATATGTGCAGGGGGTTACTTGACAAAAAGTGCTGCAAATCCAGGCGCTGGAGATCTGCTCATGGGATTTCTGGGATCAGTCATTCTCTCATTTGCATTTTCCTTGTTCCGCCAACGAAAAGTGAGCATGTGATCTTCAATGAAAAGCTCTTTGAGATTTCAAGCAGTTAATTGAACTAGGATTGATTGTGTGATCATGCTAATGCAGGAAGAATGGTGCAGGTAGTGCAGAGACATGCCACTGAAATTGTGACAGCAGTGGGCATGACATCCATCTTCTCCTTATATTCCACAGCAGCTGCTGGCCGTCTTCTGGGATTACCACCCTTCCTCACATGTTCCATTGTTCCCCGTTGTGTTACTGTTGCTCTGGCCCTCCCCATTGCAAGGCTTCTTGAAGGTTTGCCCAACTTTCCATCTCTAGACTTTCTCTGTCACAATTACCGATTGACCTTTAGAGACAATCTCAGTACTTTCTGGTTGTAATCTATTGAATCGTCCATCACTTGATTTTGATTCACAAGGCTTATGCATTGTTTACTCACCATTCAGTTTGTCTGTCAATGTTGCAGGAAGTAACATATCTCTCACTGCAGCAGTTGTTGTACTGACTGGGCTTGTTGGAGCAAATTTTGCCCAGACGCTGATGAATACATTTGGATTCACAGATCCTATAGCAAGGGGCATGGCAACAGCCTCCAGGTTGTTTCTCCATCATTGGCCGTCTCATTTCTGAAAGCATCATTACCACTAATCTGCTATAGATGGACCTGCTCATAAGAAGTCTTCCTTTCTAGAACAAGCTAGTCGTATGACTGAATAGGAAGGGAATAGGAACTTACACTGGGTGTGGTGGAGGGATTGCAGTTCACACGGATTAGGAACGGCAGCATTGGCAGCTGAAGAACCAGAAGCTTTACCCTTCTGTGCTATTGCATATGCTTTCACTGGCATATTTAGTACTCTGTTGTGCACATTGCCACCTGTACGCAGTTCACTCCTCATGATAGCTGGAGCTTGAGAAGGTGACCCATTCAAACATCAATCTCCATGCCTGCTTACCACTCCCATCTGAACAGGCATGCTCTTAATGGTAAGCCAGCATGTATCACTACCAGATCTAGCTGACCTGTAGATGTTCAGTAGTCTTATTGCCAACAAAAAAATTCATGTATTCAATATTGAATTCTTATGGTGCAACATCACCCCTTGTCATTCCACGAAAGGTAAAAGTTACAGTCCAAGTTTGCTGTTTTGGTTCATTGATCTACCAGGGCAGCATCTTGGTTGTACAATAGTGGTTTCATTAACTTTGTGACCCATTCTTCATTGCAGATAGCAAACTTTATGTGGAATTTGTGTCATAAAGCTCATGAAATTTGTTTTCAGAAAAATGAAGCTCAAACTGGGGGCCATGTGTGCAGTAAATTTATCGATGTGAACATGCTGTGTTAGTTTTTCCCTGGAAGTGACAAAATGGTTATCATCAGTGTTACTGTAGAGTTCCCTCTGCAGTCTCATGCATAGCTGATGTTTTGCAAGTGACATCAATAGGGTTTTAGCCTGCAATCTCAGAAGGTTACCTTCTTCAAAGCGTTATTCTGTAGCTTCCTTTGCAATCTCATAAACATGTAATCTTGAACTGCGATTATTTCTCATGCACCAGAAGAAATCATGGTCAAGTAAAACACTTCCAAGAATCCCAGTCTCCACTAGTCAAAGGGCCAAAAGTCAGGAATGTAGATGCTCAAGTTAGCAGTGGGTTCCATAGCACATTGCAGTGGGATCCCTTCTTATGGTCTGAAATGCACTGAAGCTTCACTTCCTGAAATCTGTGAGCCCTTTCAACACCCAATTACAGTCAAAGATGGGACCAATCTTTAACAAACAACACATGAGATGGCACAAGGGCTGACAGGTTTGGAAATTTGCTTCAATCCTGGGTGTTTTTCAGCTAGTCTAAAGGATGATATAATTGCATATACTGGTTAGATTCACAGCCCTGTGGAAGTCAATTTTCTTTGGTTGGGCCTGCAGTCTGATAACATAACTCTGTGGTGTTATTTTTGACGACCATTTTGATGAATTTTTTTGACAAATTGATTCTATTCACAGCTACATGTCCATGAAATGAGCCTTAGGTCTTTTTGCTGAGAAATCACCTTGTTAGCGGCTTTACCTCCTGATTTCATTTTACTTGAGTCAGACAGATCTACCTCCCAACTTGTCACATTACTCTCTCCATTTATCCATGTGCTGCCGTGCTCAATGGATATCCACAAAGCATTCACCTTAATCATCAGGAGTTGTTTTGAGAAATGAAACTAAACTTTCCTACCAGCCTGTGCTAGCATCTTGTTCAGCCTTGTGCTTATTGTGGAGCATAATTCTCCCTGTTATGGACTTATTAAACATTGCAGAGGCTTTCACTGACCTGATCTTCATCTTTTGGTGAGATCACAACACATCAATCAATCCCAAGTGCTGTTTGAACCAGAGGCTCAGTTTCCCAGCTGCCACCAGCAGTACAATCTGCAACACCTTAAATCTGAGTGGGTAGTGGTGAAAAACCATCTTCAGCAAAGGTTCACAATCCACAGAAAAATTAACATTATTTTTTCCTGATATGTTCATGAACCTTATCATTTTCAATCCTGAATTACCACAACTTACCAGTCCTGCAGTTTTCAAACTCTACAAACCCAAACACAAGTTCTGTAGATCACCCATCTGACATACAGGCTGATACCGTGTGCATAATCTACAAGATTGCAGAGAAAAACTCACTCTTCAAAGGTAATTGTTATGAAATAAATCCAACAAGAATGAGTGCAGTTGTAAAGCCTCTTGAATTTTCTCAAAGTATCAGACAATCACCTCCTTTGGGATTCGTCATGACATAGCTGACATTGTTCCCTGACTGATTTCATAAGCTCCTGACATTGAGAATGTACATATGTCCACAATATGTAATCTGCACAAAACAGGCTAAACAGAAGTCCTGAGTTTCTGTCACATTTCAGCAAGCAACAGAAAGACTCAGTCATGATGTTGGTTTACAGCACATAGGAAACCCTTGGAGTCATCTGTCATCACAGAGATGACACATGTGCTTGATATCTGAAGGAACAAGATCATACCAGAACAGATGCAAATGTTGCAGAGACAGAACACAAAACTAACCTCAGACCCTCATTGTGAATCCTGACTTCAGGTTACTAGTTCAAGAGAGAACAATCAGTTGCATTCAGGTGAAACTGACCCTACAAAACCAAATCTTTACCCAAAAACCAATCAATCAACTATCCTTGCCTGCATAACTTAACAAATACATGGAATAATTCAAGACAACTTTTCAATAAGATTCACATTAACTTTTATCACAAAACCATGACTATTATGAAATTGGTAACAAGGACAACAGGGACAGTTCTAATAGAATGCAACCTATCAGACAGCAGAATAGTTAGCTGCACACTTACAACACACATCTCTGCAACCTTCCATCAATTGTCCAAAGCAATATCTCAATGTGCTATGTTGAAGTGATGCACAACCACCACATGCCTCACTGTTTTAGGAAATCATCGCCTGCAAAATCTGACCCTTAGAATCCTCCTTCAGGACCTAAATTTGTGAGCAATGTACATATGTCCATTCAAATTTAACCAAACCTTTCACAATTTGCAAGGCTCATAATTTTCAGCCAAGGTCAAATACAAGATTTTTTAAATCCTGAGATCCCTTCTCCGGTTACTGTCATCTCACATGTCTGTTGAAGAGAGCCTTCAGATATCTGAGCTTGAAGTCCATGCAATGTTGGAAAGCAAAACCACCTGCACAGCAGTGAGGAGCACAAAACTGCTAGTCTGGGTAAATCACCCACCATTTTTTTCTGCATAATTCCGCAGTGATACTTCGACATCACTGTCATCATCACTGCAAAGTATGTCCCTGCCCATAACCGGTATTATCTGTTTGTAATTTTCCAGAAGGAAGCAAAGGACACAATTTTTCATTTTTGCAAGGCACAGAGCTGAAACTGAAGTTGGCATTTATTTATTCAATCCAACATTTTGGTCCAGTCATGAGGCTCCCACATCTTGGTGAAATCTCGAACAGCCTGTTGTTGTTGCTTCAGTGAAGCTGACTGTCCATGCATCTCTATCCCTTCTGTCTCTAACATACCTCGGATTACATCTGCTCCAAACTGTGGCTTGAATGAGGCTTCATCATCAATGACATGCACATATCCTGCATTTAGGCCAAACTCTACATGAAAATATGGGAAGTTCTTAGGTATACAAGCACGCAATCCTTTGCCAGTGGTGTCAATGAGCTTCTTTGAGTTATGTTGACTCCACTCACTTTCTGCCTCCTCTATTGCCTGCATTCAAGTGCAAGTGGGATTACATATCAGTCACCCAAGATAAGAAAGGAAAGAGAAGCTTGAACATAGGCTGGCACAAACAGTGACTGCTGACCTTTTTGAAGTACAGAGGGGCCTCCTTGGCAAAAGATGCTGGTATGGGTATACATTCCACAACACAATGGTGGCGCATACGTGAGAGGTGCATTGCTGTTTCCAAAAAAATAACTTCTTTTTCCTGTTCACTGAACATACGAACTAGACACTTCTTGAAGTTGCGGAGTTCCTCCCAAACAGCCTCGTCCACATTGCGCGTTGCTCCTTCATGCTGCAAACCCAGCCAAACCTTGTCAACTTACAACCCATTACATGCAAAGCCTGACCCAACTCAATCATGACACTCTTGAATCCTCACACAGTCCCCTTCACTTTACCTGCATTGGAACTATGAAGCAGTGAGAAGGTACAATTGGTCGGCGAGGAGAAAGTGTAAGATAGGTGAAATTTGCAAGGGCAATTGTGAGATGCTTGGGCCTTTCTGCGTTGTCAAAACACCATTGGCAACGCTCATGTTGGGTTACAATGCGGTTTCTGCCTTGGGTTGCTACAGTTTCCCTGGTTCCAGCTGACTTTTTCTGTTTTTTCCCAGCTGCTGGACCATAATCATCATACTCATCATCTGCTTTGTACAATTTGTTGCGACTTATAGTTTCTGCAAGGTCTCTATCAGCAGTTTTCCTCGAGAGTATTGTTTTTTGTCCCAACACCTCAAGCCTGGCCAAAACTCCAGAAGGTCTGGAAGTAGGCTCCTCTGCATTAGCATCAGCGAATACCTCCTTCTCACGCTTTGCAGCAGATTCACTTTGTTTCTGTGTGCAAAGAAAACCAAAACCAATTTAGTTGAGACCCATGACAGTGGGCTTGTAAAACAAAAGAAAGGGCCACCCTCATAGCTTGACAGGGTATTAAACTATCACCTCATCTCACTATAAGGACAATAAGGGAAACATGTGCAATACCAAAAGCTCCTCTGCTTCCTTGTGTTTGCCTTGTAGTCGCAATCGCATCACTTTTGCTGCCATTTGATTGGTGCTTAACCCTTGTAGTTGGACACCACTGGATTCAGTTCTTTTATCACTTTCAACTTCTATCCTTGAGATACTTGTTAGATGTTCTGTAACTGGAGCTTCTTCTGACTCTCTCTTGAGCACAGCTCCAGATTCCACAATCCTGGGGGTTTCATCAACAGCAGAGATTTGTGCCCCCAATTCCACCTTTTCTTCTTGGGCAGACTTGAGATTCAACCCCTTAAAGAAACTGCCATCATCATTGAACTTATTGTAGGTTACTGCTGCAGCCCGGAAAACTGCAGCATCTTCAGGGCGCATGCCTGGCTTCCCACCCCTTCCCTTACTCTTCCAAGACAGTGAACGATCTGCCTGAGGTGCTTTCATGCGAGAACCTTCTGCTTTCACCTCACGAAGGTAGTCTCTGCTTGAAGTTCTTATTCTTCTATCATCTTCATCTTCAGGTTCAGCAGGTGCATCTGCTTTTCCTACTCCTTCTGAGACATCACGGCCTTCGCTGGTACGCCGTCTGTCTCTCTTAGCATGCATGTGTGAATTTGCATGTGCAGCTCTTTGAACTGCAACACTAGTGGTAAGTGCTGCCAGGGAACCCCATCTTTCTTCTACCACCTGCCCGACATGTGCTATCTCAGAATCAAAGCAAACATAAGACATCACTACATTCACAAAATGAATATCAACAATACATTGAATGCAAAGGGGACTGGTTATACAGCTTAGTAGACCTCATCCAGCTGCCGTCCTTCACGTGCAGCTTGCTCTTGTGCCCTCTTCAAAGCTTTCAGGCGCCAACTAGCACCTCCATCACCAACACCAGGAGGTGGTGGCAGCCCACTGCGACCAACCTTTTGCAGGCCACCAGTGTCTCCTTCAGATGGCAATCCATTGCCAGCACTTTTCCAGTATGGATTCAACTCTTTTACAGAACTCTGGGGCTTCTGCAAAGGCCAATCCCAAATCCTCCATTATGTTAAACCATGAATTTGGGCACAGAAATACCAAACCTAGAAAATCCACTACATCATCCATCATCCCTGATCCCAAGAAAAGAATCTTAGAATTGAAAAACCCTAAACAAAACATGTGTTACCTCTCCCTCAAGGGTGTGTACATCCTCGGACTCCACAACAACTGGTGCAGGCCGCTCTGGTGCCTGTGTCATCCATTCCAAGCCAGCTTCCTTCCTTCGAACCTCCTGTTTTGCCTGATGCTCTTCTGTCCTGTTCTTGGGACCATCTGCAGAAATAGAAAAAAGAGTGACATTAGAGAAAGTCCCTGGCAACAGAAAAAACCCTAATCCACACCACTAGACACCACCAAGCGGATTCAACTCCATACGGTACACATAAGATGTATTCGCATACCTGAGCCGTCATCGTCGTCGTCGTCATCAGAGGAACCCTCGCTGCTCTCCTCATCTTTCCTGCTCTTTCTATGCTTCTTTCTCTTTACCCTATGTTCAGACTTCCGTTCCTTTCTTGCTGAATGCTTCCGCTTTGCCGCGTCGTCCTTATTATTACTCCCCCGCTTCTCATCTGCTTCACTCTAAAAAAACACGTTACAAAATTAAGCGTGAGCGCGTAGGTTGTCAATTTTGCAGACGAAGAAAACAAAATCCAACAACCAGAAAACAACCAAATGAAATGAATCACGGACAAAAATCTCTCTCTACAGCTCTCTCTCTCTCTCTCTCTCTCTCTCTCTCTCTCTCTCTCGCTAGCGTGAAGCAACGACGCTAGATTTTCAGACAATAAAACTTACATGATTCTGCGATACAACGGCGGGGACAGAATCCCGTGGAATGAAGCGCAACGCTCCCAACATCGCCAACCGCAGAGCGCGCACGAAGAGGAAAAACGCATACAAAAACGGAGCGCCCTGAGAGCTGGCTTTGCGTTGCGTTTCTCTCTTCGAAACACAACCCTACAAACCCTAAAAATTCCAAATCCTGGAATAGACCTATGTAACGTTCATAATTGACCCTAAACTTCGAAATAATTCCGCTACTGGAATTGCTTTGTTTTAAGTCAATTCCACCTGGAATCAATGAGGAAAGTCCTGTTTCTCCACCACGTAACCTACAGTTCAGAGGTTCTCCCATCACTCACAATGCATAACCTCTCACCCATTTTTCCCTGGCCTACATCAATCTGAACAGACATCGGTCATGATTTTTCATCCATTGAGAGGAGAGTTCCATGTTTTCCATCCATTTGCAAGAGGGTTATACAACTTTTCATCCATTGAGAGGAGAGTTCCATGTCTTCCCATCCATTGAGAGGAGAGTTCCATGTTTTTCCATCCATTTACAAGAGGGTTATACAACTTTTCATCCACCAACAAGAGGGTTACAACTTACAACATTACTCTCAAAACCTGTACACAATAGGTTACGGACTAGTAACCGGTGACAGACGACAGGTTACAGGATATGACCGAGCCGTGGGAGCGGCGAGGTTATATCCGGTAACCTTTGGACTTGAGCCAGTTACCGGACATAAACGATGGATGTGATCATCGAGATGACCTTCGTCATCCAGTTGATTCTTGCATCCTACCTGTCTACTCTCTTCTCTCGTTTTTGTGAAGTGTCAAATGAATTAGTTGTTCATGTTTGCGCCTTGTTTTCAAATATCATCCATGAGGGTGGGGCTTGATTTTGAAATTGCCTATTCATCATCCAAAAGCAAGAAGGTTTTCAGGTATCATCCATGAGGGCAGGGTTCTGGAGCTTAGTAGGTAGGAAATGATTAGAAGGTCACAGATTATGGATTCTGAACTGTGTCCTCTCAGCCAATCAGGTGAGCGAGATGATCACATCAGTTGTTTATGTAATTTTAATTATTGTGCAAATATTGTAAATTTTAATTTCAATTTCTCTATGAAGGAAAGTAGTTTGTTTGCTTTGTTTTGTTTGTACTTATGAGATCCACTGAACCAGGACGCTTCAGATCGTGTTCTTGGTCTCTTAGGAAAGCCCTTGAGGAGGAGGGTTGCATTGGCTTGGTTTCAGGGCGTTTGGACTTGCTGCACAAAAGTTCTTGAATATTGAATGATTTCTTAACTGAATATTAAATTAAATCGTAGCTGAAAATTTCGGAGGAATTGGAACATGCCTTTGGTGTTGTTGGAAAGATCTTGATGAGCAGGATTTAATGGAATTTATTTGGTAAGATTTGGATTCAGAATGTGGGAGATATTGATTTTCAAATGATTTCTGCCGCTGAAAATTCAAATAAATTCCAAAAAACCAGGTTTTGGAAGGAAAAATCAGTTGAGGACGAGTTCACACTTGGGCTAACGGCAGAGGCCACACTAAGTTACCAAGTGAAGAGGTATGAAAAGTTGTCTTTCTGGATCTATGTTTTTTTTGTTAAAAACATTCTTTAAAAACATTCATCATATTCACAAGAAACTTTTCAATACTTTTTCCATCAATTTGTATCTCTTCTTTTTTTTTCAATTGAATCTTATTTTAATTATTGAATTGAATTCAGTTGAATTCAAATTTCATTCAATATATTTGAATTCAATTCAAAATGCATACAATGTCATTCAATATTTTTATTCAAATGAACTTAATTTTCACAAAATTAATTCATCAATAGTCAATTGTAATGCACAACAATGCCAAAGCCTAGTAATTTAACAATTCAATTTCAATTCAATTGTGTGACCACTATAGCCCAAGTGTAGTAGGCTAAGTACCCAACTAATTTCTTCTTCCAAAATCAATTTTTACAATTTAATTAAATTTCCAATAATAAAAATTACTCGAATATTCATTAACTCCTGCTGAAAATATACCACAAATTGAAATTTTTTAAATAAAATATATAAAATAATTGAAAACCCAGTACTTTTGACTGTTAGAGGTAGTACCTGTGATTTTTCTGGTGGCAAAAATTTGCCATTTTACTATATAATAATAAAAAGTTCGAAGCAATGTGGTCAAGGGAACTTTTTTGAAAACATTTCAAAAGAATCATCACATTTCAAGAAATAAAGTTATGAAATCGCCAAGGTTTTTTAGCGGATTTTTAGGTTTAGTATTTTGAAATAGCCATATTTAACTAATAGAGTTCTACTAGTTCGCCAACGTGTAATAGAATTCCTAGATTTTCTTTGAATTTATGCCAAAATCCTTTTGTGGCTATTCGCCACTTTTGGTGCAACATGAGAAAATTGAAGGGAAAAAAAACACTGGGTAAACCCTAAACCCTAAACCTGGGTTTACTTTGGTGATTTATCAGGGTTTAGGGTTTTGGGGGCGTTTTCTGTTGGAGCCAGTGTCAGAGTGCTCTGGAGTTGATTGTCAGCAATTTCTTCATGGGTAGAGCGATCGGACTACGAACACGAGGAGATGGAGCAAGCAGCATGGTTCGGAATACCATGGCCAGAGTTTAATCACGGTCTGGTCTACACGGACACTGTGAAATACGCAACCTCTGCCTCGCGTACTTCTCTTCACCCTTCTCCTTGTGTTGTTTTCTAAACATTACATTTGTAGAGTAATAAGCGGCTCTGACTGTCTTAGTCACCACTTTCTTCTTCCGATTCCTGCACGAAGAGTGTTCAACCTCACCCTCTTGTTGTCTTGGAAACAAAGTTGTCGAACGGAGTGCAGATTTGTGGCTTTTTTTTTGCTTTTCAATCCATGTCTGATTAGGGTTATTATCAATAGGGCTGCTGTTGTTAAGTCTTTCGGGGAAGGTGATTTGCACACCAACAGCAGCAGCAACAGCTGAAAGGGTTTTGGATGCAAAACTGCAGTGTCTGAATGCTGTGCTCTGAATTTTGCTTCTTTCTCATTTTCTTTTTCAGTATATGGCCATCTCATCACCCTATGAATTTGCCTGGATCTATTGGCAATTTTTGGCTAGTTTTGGAATGTAACTATGGACAGGAAGGAAATCAAGGAGTCATGATGGAAATTCACATGATGAAATTTCTGGCAAAACTTTGCAGCTCAGAGCTTGCTGGATTTTTATTCCTTGAGATACAAGGAGTCAGCATCAAAACAAGGGTAGGTCATGAGTCCTAACACCTTTCTTAGATTGCATGCAGAGTTGTGACAGTGTAGAGTATGCTTGTTAGTCAATTTCTGCTTTCAAGTGCTGCATTTCAGTAGCAATCAAAACTAAAAGAAGCTTAAAATTGCTCACCACACCATTGTTTTAATTTAGGTCTTTGCCTCAATCCATTTTGAAATATGCCTCTTGTTGATGTGTTGCAGATGGTTGCAGAGAATCCGTAATGGTCAGGTTCGCGGCAGGTCACCTTTTGAATGGTTTTTGTTCGGTTTTTCCTTGAGTTTTTCTCTTGATGGAGTATTCAAATGACTGAGTTCCCAATAATGGCGCAAAACAGATACGCGTCAATGGCAATGTCATAGTGACATCAGACTCCATACTCAGGTTCTCAGACTTGCACATGTGTGTGCAAATCCTAGAGCCTAAGCCCATAACTCTGAATTTCCTGCTCTCAGTTTCTTGAGGTCACACATCTTGCTTACAAAAATTAGATGAGTCTAAAAAGTTGCATCTAGAAGATTTCAGTAAGAAGGTTGGAGTACTGCGTTCAACTTCCTGAGGCTCTGAAATTGGTAGCAGACATCCTGACTGTCTAGTTTCTCCAATGCTATAAGTTTGCAGCACTCAAGTTTGGTTGACTCCTTCATAATAGTCTTTGAATTCCTTTTTAACTTAGAGAACAGTGTTTCAATGTGTGCTTGAGGCTTTGAATGGACATGGAGAAGCTGTGAAGGGGACTAAAATCATGTGTTGCTGTGGAAGGGCATGTGCAGAAATGGAGCATGTCTGGAGTATGTCAGGCACCCCTGGCAAGAGCCGGAGGTCCCCTTTAGACTTCAAATCCTCTTTGAAGATGATCACTTGGTAAGTGTCTTATGTTGATATTCACACCACATTTTCCTTGTTGATCATTGTGTGGAGCTTCAGATCTTTCCTTCTATCAAACAATTGTGATAGATATCTCAGAGTCTTAGCTCTGGTGTTTGTTGTTCATACTTGTGGAATTTGTATTTGTCTTGTGGATGTTGAAGCTCAGCATTCCTGAGAAACTGTAGCAAGATTTCAGTTGGATCAATGGTTGCTGACCATTATCACTTGACATGGAGCTGGCACCAACGTATACTATTTCCTTGCATTTCAAGTATCAATTCCAATATATGAGCCTAATTCTCATGATTCAGGTAGCTGTTAACAAACCATCAGGCCTGCAAGTGCTGCCAGGGGGTCTGTTTCAGCAAAGAACAGTCCTCACTCAGTTGCAGTGGAGAAGTCATTCTAATGATAAGCAAGCTACCCATGGTATAGCTGCTCTGCATGAAAAGGACCTTTGGAAGCCATCTCCAGTGCACCGCCTTGGGAGAGGTACTTCAGGTTTGTCACTAATCTTGAACATTATCATTATACACAGGCATTTTGGACCTTGGAACAGGTTGACAATTTCTGCATAATCCTCATATGTGCAGGAGTTCTGCTCTGTGCAAAATCACCAGCTGCAAAGTCACAAATTGCTGCTGATTTAGCTGCTGGCACTTCTGCAAGCAGCAGAAGCAGGTTGGTTGTCATTTCTCATTCCTCTGTCAGTTTGTGACTTCTCTGTAAGGTACACAAAATAGATGTAGAGACTACAATGTACACTGACACAAGACTATTTCTCAAAGAATCATCACAAGTTCTTCAGCAACTGTTGCTCTCTATTGGAGGACTGGCTGAAAATCATCTGTCTCTTGTCTGTCTAGGGTAGCTGGAAGCATTCACAAAGTTGGCTTGATGGGATTAAGATGTGTCTTCTCAGCAATCTAGATACAGCTATCTAGCATTCACTGTTGAACACAAGGAAATGGTGGTCTGTGCATTCAGACTGGAATTTTGAGAAATGCCAAGTATTTCTGTATCTGATTTGGTCTGGCTTAAATGCTTACTTGTACAGGGGCAAAGCCAAACTGAAACTTACTTCAGACTCACATGAGGATACCATATTGACGTTTTTTTCATTAGCTATGTCTCTTTAGTGCTAGCCAACATCATGACAAAGTCCTCTCATACTTTTGGAAATGGAACAGAAGCTCAGGATGTAGATTTTGTATATTTGTTTGCCTGAAATTTGGGCAGAAAATTGTATTATTGTCTACACCTACAGTCATAAGTTGTTGAATTGATTGGGTAGTCATGGCAGCTTGTCACTGCTAGTCACGATCAAGGTGATGGTCTGGCACTTTTTGCACAACTCCCACAAGGTTATGACTTCACTCTTTGTCATATTACCTTCAAATTGTTGTTGTGGAGATTTCTCTACAATTTCTTAGATATGTGCTCACCAATCTAGGTATGGATGTCTGGGATTCAATGGCAAATGGAAGGAATTGGTGGTCTGTGTGTAGGCTGGTATTTTCAGAAATACATAAAAAATTTATGTCTTGACTTAGATGCTTGCTTGTACAGAGGAAAAGCTAAGCAAATGCAGCTGACCTTCAGAAGCTTGTTGCAGCTTGAATGAGGATGCTTTGTTGACCTTTTTCATATTGTGTACTTCTCGAGTGCTAATTGACATCATGACTTAGTCTTCCTGTTGGTTCCAGAACTGTCGCACAAAACAGGTTTTTGTTGAATTGTTTGGCCAAAGGTTTTACTAGAGTTATTGGATTAGTATCTACACCCACTGCTTGGTGGAATTTCTCATGTGTAACCTTATTGCTCTACCTTTTCTGTTTTAAATGCGTTGTTGTAGGTGTGAAGATGATTCTGAAGCAGAGCGACGAATTACTAAAACATACCGCGCTCTAGCAAGTGGGATCATCCCAACTGATGAGGTTTTTCTCCCTGAAACATATGCACTAACACCTTATTATCTTCTGCAAATTGATTGTTGGAGTTTTCTAAAGAATATTTCTGAAGCTTGAGCATATCTTCTTGGATGAAGGTGGCCAACAGATATTCTCATGTTCTAATTGCAGGGTGTATGTTATGTTTTTGCAGGTGGTAGTGGACCAGCCTATAGGTAAAGTTAGGTATGCAGGAGTTGCTGGCGGACTTTACATGGCCTGTGAAACTGGTATAGTAAGTGGACTACATTATGATTTGTCATGCAGAGATTTCACTCCTAATCTAACTCATTCTCTTTACTACAGCAGTTGTTCTTTGTTTGCAGGTGCAGGAGGGAAACCATCACGAAGCAGGGTGACAGTCCTGTGGCGAAATCTCATTGACAATCAGAGTTTGGTTGAGGTACATCCTGGTTCATTCATGCTGAGGCACAAACTTGAAAAGTTCTGAACACCTGAAAATTGCCAAATCCTTCTCCTACAACATTGCTGATCACTTCTGCCATTTGACTTGAGAGCAGTACATCGATAGTTTAAAAATTGGTTACAAAATAACTATCCATCAGATTGATTAGAAGAGAACTCTCCACACAGATATATGATTGTAAGACAGCTGTTGCCAAGCGGTGACATGAAGCTTGTGATTTTCAAATATTTTTGTTGACATACAGGTGCAAATTTTCACAGGAAGACCCCATCAAATACGGATACACTTAGCAGCTATTGGCCATCCACTAGTGGGTAAGGAGAATATCATTCTGCCATTGTCTTCTTCCCTGCAGGATATTTTGACTCACACTTAACTTCAAAAAAGTGCAAAATAGAATTCTTTGTAATATTTTGAAACAAGCTGCTTTTGATTTCACATTCAACACTTTACTTCTGGAATTCAACTTCCAAATGGGTGAACACTTTGTACATGTACATAATGTGCAAGCTCTAGGCAGACAATAAGAATCAGCCAGGGAGGAGGATATGTGTCAAAACCAAATGGATTTGAAGCATGGTGTGTCTCATTGATGTCTTAAGTCTCACACTATGAGCAATAGCTCAATATACTACAACATAGAGAATTGATTCATGTGAACTTTCAAAAGCATTCTTAGGTCATGATGGTGCAATTTGAGCTACTGGATTGGTAAAAGCTAACATGATTGCTTCTAGAGAGTCTCTGGTTAAGGATGCCTCAATTAGGATATATTTTGAATGGAATCTGTATGTCACCAAGCCACTTTTGTTAGAAATCCATGCAAATTGATAATTGTCTTGAATCTATTGGCAACTGATTCAAAGGGTTCAAATGTGTTTCCTGATACAGGTGATCCTCTCTACCTGGCAGGGGGACAACCAAGACCTCTTTCCATAACTGCCATCAGCAGAAACCTAGAGGAGGATCTAGACCCTGCAGATGATGGGCAAGTTTTCAGGACCTGTTTTTTCATAGAGACCCCATCTTCCTTTGCAGATGTAGTTTTTTTGGTTCCAAGTGCAAAAGAGAATTAGTAATAAGTGGCTTCTAAATGAATGGTCAACCACAAAACTATGCTTTTCCAGGAAAGGGCTACCATTTGCACCACCACCATAGGTTAATAACAGCAGCATAGTACATCTTGCTGCAGAAGTACCTCACTGGTCCATTATTGATGCTGGTCTCCAGAAAGTTCTCACACAATCACAACTTTCTGGAGGACTTGATGATGAGCCACCTTCACAGATCTTGTTGACAAACCTTTGCTGTAATGTAATGCTTGCAAATGGTGAGTGTTTTGCAGGGGATATCAACGACCAAGTTTTGCATTGCCAGGTGACACTGGTTACCTTTTGCATGCTTGGCACCTGTCATTCATCCACCCTGTGACCACTGAGGCAAGCCACTTGATTGTTGCCACATTTTCTATCACTACACAAAACTGAAACAACAAACTCTTAGTTTAAGCTTTCAGTAGGGTTGGCTAGAATTGGGAAAGGAGAATTACCACTGAGTTTTCTAAAAATTCCCTTTACAAAATATGCTATATGTGGAACGTATTTCTCAGATGCTTCTTATGCTTAATACTTACAGTGTAGTGTCTTAATTGCAATTGATGGTTCTTGTCATAGACTAGAGAGCTTTTGTATATCCAAAAGGGGAAAAAGCATCTGAAGTTGGTGTGGTTTGTGTTTCACAGAGGATGAACATAGTCGCACCACCTCCTCCACAACTCTGTGCACCTCATGAATGACAAAATACAGCTCCTGTGCAAGCAACAATTGGTAGCTGAAGTTTGTTTATCTAATCTTCAGCAAATAAAATGTACCAGCAAGTTGTTTGATATGATAACAAGGATAGGAGCCTCAGCTATTAGCTGATCTTTGGCTCTTCAGTCTTTTATAATTAGGTCCTTGCTTGAAAGCCCTTCAGTGTTGAAGATTGGAAAGAATCCTAGAAGATTTAAAGAGGATTCATCGAATCCAACAATTGAGTAAACACGCAAAACACAAATGATCCTTCACTTATCTTGAAATGATGCAATCAAGGGATTTGAATTCATCTCAAAGCAAAGAGTTGCCAAGTTCCTGACATGTTCTCCAAAGAGTTTCCAATTGCACCTCACTTTTCTCTCATATGCTTTGGCAAATGTTGTTCTCCTTTCACCTATATATCTGGGCCAAAGGTACAGAAGCCTACAATCCAAAGTAGAACTTTTTGATTTCAGGGAGCCTATATAGAATTGTTTTAGTGATAGGCCATTCAGTTGGCTCATTGCCATTAAAAAAAATTGAACTTTGGAGGCACCTCATCTAATTGATTAGTATGGTGAATAGGTTGTCTTGTCAATGTATGGTTCTAAATTATTGTTTGTATTTGCAATTGTGTGTACTTTTTTCTTTTTTTTTGGTCATCCAACATTCTATAGTAGACCTGAATTTGGGACTTACATGACTAATATTCTATATATAATAAGATCTTGTTTTTTATATTACACTTATTTATTCCACTTCAGCTTTAAAGTAATGGGCTAAAGCAGAATCAAAATGCTACCTATTTTGTTCAAAACATTATATCATCTTTCCCTGAGAACCAGGTGTGTTTAGAGGCGTAGAAGGGCATTCTGAAGATTGGCATCATGTAGATTGGCAGTGATGCAAATATCAGAGCTCCATTTTTAAATATGGTTTATGTTTTCCTTAAATAAGGAAGAAAAGTTAGCCCCCTTTCCGAACATGATTTTTGTTTGTTAATATTCTCATTAAATATTGTTTATGAAAAATCAGATACAACTGTAAACAATTCTGTGAACAATTACACCAAATCCAATCATGTCACAGGTTAAATCTAGTGTAGTCAGAAATCCTGTGAAATGCTGAATGTCTTCTATTTGGAGATGCAAAGAATCAACTAGTTTTCTGCATAATTTCATTTAATGAAATTGCTTTCATCTAATGAAACCAAACTGGAAAAAAACAATTCTACCTTTCAATGGAGGTATCATCCTCTCTCTCCTGGCTACAAATTGATCAATACTACAAATCAGTTTCAACTTGAAAACTCCAAGACTTGGAAATGATGTCTGTGTCCTCCAAATGCTTCTTGAGGAAGATTCGTTCGTGATGTTGGCTAGCACTCAATGACATAAGCTCATTAAAAAATCAGTAGTATCATCACATAAGCTGCAACAAACTTGTGAGCATAACATTGATTTGATTCACTTGTCCATGCACAAGCAAATGAATCTAAGATACTAACTATTGGCTAATAACAAATGACATGTACATATTTACATACATATGAGTTCTCTAAAATCTCATGACAGGTTGCTCTTCGTCAGGCCGCTCAAGGAATGATGATGTCTCACTGAGAACACACTGGCAAGAAAGAAAACCCTTTGATTGGAGCACCCTCCAACCTGGCATCCAGAGGTCTGCTCCAACAAGATCAGGTCTAGAGAGGTTATATAGGAGTAGCATCATCTCACATAGCCATGAGCAGTGGCTCAATAGTCTACATATCCATAAGCAGTGTAACAGCAAAAACTAGAATAAGGTATTTATTACAGGGAGGGAATGGAACAATTTCTAATGCAGCAGCTACCCCTCGAATGTCATTACAATCATATAAGTTCCCACTTAGTTTCCAAAAAAACTCCATACATAAAGCGAAAGGAGGGATGTAACACACCAAACCAAGTGGCATAAATGGCAGAAGCAGGAGGAGAGAAAAACTACAAGTAGGCCCCAAAGTCACTCCTTCAGTGGGTACCAAATCATGGTCTAATACTGTTTGTTAGTAATTCTAGCTGTCAACCTACAATATACAAGGATTGGAGGTTCTTAACACTAGGTCGAAATTCACAGACAGAACAAGCAGCACAATGTTGAAAATGCTTGTACTGATTTCAATAGACAAGCCTAAGGCAAAGGGGATTTCACAGGTCTCTTACTACACTTACGATGACTGGGGGTGCCCACTTGTAGCACTCTCCAACTTATTCAACCTAACAAAAACCAGAGAAAAGGTGAGAAAGATAACCACCTCCATATTTACCCACTCCTCACTTTCTGGTCTTCTCCCAGAAGTGCAAAAACAAATTGTACAAGCTTCAGCTGAATAACTGGAATCATCCTCGCACAGTTGCAGTGTTACTGGTGCGGCTATCAGCACTGGCACCTGGTGATAACCCACTCATTGTCCCAGCCCCCTTTGTGATGAGGTCATACAAGAGCTTACGCTGCAGTTCACTTGTGTGTGGCAGTGTCGCTTGCAGAAGCTCCACGGGGATCTCCTTCTTCAAGGCTTCATCTGCAGCAGCATTGATTGCAGGGATATTCCCTGGATATGACATCATGAGAGAATGGATCACACTGTCATACTTATTGGTACAGTACTTTGTCAATAGTGCAAAAAATGCATCAAATGCATGTTGCCAGATGTTGAGATTCTGCAGAATGTAAAGTGCATTTCGATCTCTTCTAACAATGTTGGCCCGTTCCAAAACTGATCGTAAAATTACAGTTGCCCCGTCTCCAGATGGGGAGCCCATGGGACGCAATGGAGGTGGCTCAGCCACTGACACCACAGAGAGCAAGCATGCACTTAAAGAGAGCAGGTCCATATTCAACACTGCCAAAGCTATCACATGGGCAAGTCCTGCACTTGTTGCTGCAGAGCTTACATCAGACTGCGGCCCATTGAACAAAAAGCGCAGGTGACGAAATACAGCCATACATACAATCAAAACAAGCTGACTCCCAGGAGTCAGCAACTGAAGATAACGTGTCAGAAGCTTTCTCCCCTTGGGCAAAGATACGAGCCGCAAGAAGACAAGATCATCTTTAGGACTTAAACCCATCAGACGGCCATTCACTATGCCAGCCCCAATATCTGCTGGGTTCCCCAATGGATCAGCCAACTGAAGAGAGGCTGCCAAGCCCTCAAGAAGAATTTGTCGCCTCCGTCGCAGCTGGGCACCCCCATCTGGATGCTGTTGACTAACAAGCAAGCGATCAATATCATCAACATCAAGCAGGAGACAAAGACCATCTTCAATTGCTATTCGTGCTGCCAGCATCGGCTCTTGCTCCAATGGCCTTTGTGATGACATAGACTCTATGCTGATATCTCCATTTCCATTCTCTCCACCACCTATCCCCATTCCGTCCACCATGGCAGGATCCACTTCCAAAAGAGGCCGAGGCCTGCGGATGGATGAGAAGGGAACCCTGCCCAATGCATCCACCTGGAGGAAGGCATGGGGCTCAGCAGCAGCACGTGTATGTGAGGGCATATCACGAGGGTGGGAAGGTGCAAAATGACGACGGCCATGAGGGGTTCCCCCAGTATTTTTGGCTTGCACAGCCTGGTGATAGTAATCATCAATGTAGGGGTCACTGCTATGTGTGGCTGCCCACTGAATACGCACTATATTCTCTATCTCCTCAGCTGTCATGTACTTGGACCGTAGCACCTGCCATCCATTTTGACTTCCCCTACCTGCACCCCATTTGATTAGTACAGGAGTCAGCATTTCAGCTTGAGACACACCTACACCTTGCACTGCCAAGGGCTGAAGAACTTCTCCAGTTTAGGCAACTGTAGGCCCATGTTGTATTAACCCATTAACATCTCAAATAGGACAAATTGGAGAAACTAGCATCCTGATCCATAACACCATTGCTACTGGAGACATTAGTAGTTTGCTATGATCAGGAATTCTGAAATATGATCCAAACATTTCGTGAGGCAACATCACAGAAAAAGCAGTATTAACACATCAGCCAAAGTATTAAGCTGTGCCAAAAGTGGGCAATACTGATGTGTTGCTTACCTCCATGATTTGCATCAGGTGGTGAGACCTGCTGGTGAAAGCGCTGTTGTGAAAGAGTCTGCCGGGCATGATACTGGGGGTCATATCGTTGATCTCGTGGATCCCAGAACTCACCAGGCACCCCACCATCACTCAGCTTCTGCATCATATGTGGTGCTGTGGGAGGGGGTGAAGCATGCATCGGGTGAGCAGGTATTTGTCCATACAGTGGTGGAGGACTGGAGTGCAATGGTGGCGGTCTTTGGTACTGGAGCATTACCTGTGGGGGAGTTAAGGGCATTTGCTGGGGTCTGGAATTTCCCACCAGTCCACTTGTCCCACTTGGCCGAGGCAACCATGATCCTGGTTGCTCTGGAGCAGGTGTCAAAAGGGGTCCAGTGCTGCTGAATGCAGGCTGACCAGCACCATACACCATCTGAGTGGGCAAGACACCCCCACTCAGGGAGTGGGAAGGCAGCCCTGACATGGGGTGACGATATTGCCCAGGCTGCAGCCCTTGAGGTGGTGCCACAGCTGCCCCTCGCTGCACCTGCCCAACATGCAGCATTGTCTTAGAGCACTCACTCCTTTGAAATCGAAGAATTCATTGAGAATACAAGTACACACAAAGAGGGTTACAATGCACATAGTCAATATACCTGATGTGGTTGCCGCACAGATGTCGGGGTGTATGCTCCACCAAGAGCAGGAGGGGAAGCTGCATGACTTAGTCCAGGATCTCCACCCCACCAGCGCATTGGTGGGTGAGGCTGCAAAGGCTGATGTGCAGGAAGTGCTGCCTGGGAGACTTCAAAGTCATTTCCACGGATGGACTGATGTTGATGATTTGGCCACCAACCCTTATCCCCACCATCAGCTTCTTTGTCCTGTATTGTCCGATCCAGCCAACTGGAAGCAGGACTACCCTCATACAGCCACTCAGGTGACCCAGCAGCTGGAAATGTTCCACACCAAAGGTTTAATCAGACTCTGCTTAGACATCATTACTGAAACACACATCTCCAAATTCAACTCACTACTTGATAGCCCAAACTTGCTAGTAAGAAGAACACACATTCATACCCTCTCTGCTTGTGGACAGGGGTCGCCCTTCTTCCACTGCATTCTGCTGTCCTTCCCGCCTTGGTGATATGTGATTAAGCTTCACACACACGGAAGACATAAAAAAGTTATTATCACAATATCCATCAAATTCTTACAAGAAGCACAACAGTTTGCCAAACTTGATATAAATTTGGTGAGCACAAATCACACCAACAGAAGCCTGTTGAAAGCATCAATAGAGAGATAACTCCTTTTCAGGTAATCTAATTCAAATCTACCTTGAGAAAGGATGATGTAAGATCCGATACATCATCAGCCCATTCAGGTGTTGTGTCCAAACTTGCAGACTGCAAAGTCACACACACACAGCAGTTATGAAAAGAACAAGCTTAAAACAAGTTAATCACATGAGAATCTCCTTCACACTGAGTTGTAACCAAGATCACAACCAAAAGGGCATGGCAAAAGGCAGTGCAGGATGATGCAAATGAGCATATTGTTTAACCCAAAAATTTAAAAACAGGTACACACCCCCTCCCTGTCACCAGTGTTGGAAATGGCATCATCTCCATCATCAAGCTGCTCTCCACCATCATCTTCATCTAAACCCCCGAGCTCAACATCCTCACTTGAACCTCTCCCAAAAAATGCATACTGAGACGCATCAAAGAACTCATCACCTGCTCGCCCAGTCCCTTGGTCAGTTCACAACACTCATGAGAATCGTCATCCTCACTGATGAACTGCAAAGGCTGGTAGAAGTACTGTTTTGTCACAACCCCACACGTGTATGTCTAGGGATTAAAGAAAACAACAGTGAGCAAAGAAAGAAAGAAAGAAACCCCTCACGTGATGCTGCTAGGGATTGAGACGAGCTCTCCACTGCTGTGCCACTGTCGGCTCCCTTCTCCTCATTGCCCTCAACGAGATCCGACTTCTGAAGCTTCTTCTCGCCGAGATCCTGCATAGTTGTTGTTGCCTTCTTACTTGCTTTGGCAGAGAACAAAAAAACTCCACTAGAAAAGCCTTATTAGCGTTTGCTGGTATTAGCTTTCTGCGACTCTTCTGTCAATCTAAACTAGATACAAGTACAGTTGCTCCACATGGTAGCCGTTGCAGACGCCGCGTCTGCCCCCGCGTTTTCCGCCGAACAAACTTCCTTTCTACCCGCAAAAAAAAGTGGTAACGAGTCCCAAAAACACCAACAAAAAAGAATACACACACACACACACTCTCTCTCTCTCTCTCTCTCTCTTCCCTAAGGGTTTCCAAGACTATCAACACCTCGACCTCATCGAGCGATACTTAAAGAGCACAGCTCCAACGCTAGCTCGTCAATAGCACAAAAGACAGACGGAAGATGCTTTCCCGGAACCAAAAAATTCACAGCCAAACACACAACCCTGAAAACAAAAACAAAAGTTGCCCTTCAAATACGGCAAAGCGTCGATTCAATTCGTCAAATGCGACCCCAAAAACAAAAATCCCTCATTCGTTCGTAAACAGCAAAAGAACAAAAACAAAACAAAAGGCAAAAATCAAAAATCAAAACACCTCCTCTCTCTCTCTCTCTCTCTCTCTCTCTCTTCACAACTTACACATCTCCTAACCTCCAACAACCAAAAGAAAAAGAAAATACAACAACAACAAGAAGGAAAGAAAGAAAGAACGAATATCCGATGCGATGATGCGAGTGACAAAACTGATTACAACAGATCCGAGCTACGAGATCAGAGCGAGGAAGCAGCCAATTTGTGATTCTCTGTTTTGGATTTTGTGTGAGAATTGCGGGGAATTTCTAACAGATTTGTGTGGGGAGCGAGAATTTCGTGCTTCGGGGGCTGTGAGAGGAGAAATACAAAGCAAAAAGGAAACCCTAATATGTTGCGCTCTTGCTCTCGTGGTGCCGTGTGGCGCGGGTGTTGCCCTAATTTACTTTACTTAATCAACTTTAATTAGCTTAATTATAATATAACCGGATTTAACTTAATTACAAGTTGTGTTTTTTTGGAGGCAAATTTTCGCACTGTGGCGACAAAAAAAAAAAAAGAATTTTTTTTTGTTTTTCTAGTGTAAATTGGAAAAAAAAAAATTGTCAATCTTTCGAAACCAAAAATTTTGAAAAAAAAAACATAACAAAGACTATTAAATTAATTTACAAACTTATTTATTATTAAAAGCCCAAAATTGTGTCTTCTGGCGCAGGTGTTGCCCTAATTTACTTTTACTTAATCAACTTTAATTAGCTTAACTATAATATAACCGGATTTAACTTAATACAAGTTATGTTTTTTGGGCGGCGAATTTTCGCACTGGAAAAAAAAAAATTTTGAAATTGTTTTTGTTTTTTTAAGTGTAAATTGAAAAAATTTGCCAAACTTTCAAAAACCACAAATTTCAAAAAAATAAAATTAAAAAAGCCTATTGTTTAAATTACAACCATATTTATTGTTAGAAGCCCCAAATTGTGTTGTGTGGCGCAAGTGTTGCCCTAATTTACCCTTTCTTCATCAACTTTAATTAGCTTAACTGTAATATAACCGGATTTAACTTAATTACAAAGTGCGATTTTTTGGGGGAGAAATTTTCACACTCTGGCGACAAAACAAATTTCGAATTTTTTTTTAAAAATTGTAAATTCAAAAAATTTGCCAAACATTCAAAACTATAAATTTTGCAAAAAGAAAATAAATAAAAACCAAAATTTTAATTTACAACCAAATTTATTGTTAGAAGCCCAAAAAAGAGTTTCTCTTAAATTTCAATGCGGTTTTTTTTTAACTAACAAATTTTCTTTAATTCTAAGAAAACATCGCAACCTTTGAAAAACAAGATCTATATTATATTTATCCACTATTTCTAATCCAATTGTACCCTTATAAATGAATTTAGGTTTTGTAATAACTATGAGAAAATTCAGGCTTTGGGCAAAAAAACATTTTTGGCAAAATATGGACTCTTGTCGACAAAAACAATCCCATTGGAACTCATACAAAGGATTTTTGTGAAAAAAATTGCACCAAAGTCACCAAATTTCAAGGAATTCTTTGTCTAAAATCATCCTATTTAGACAATAGGTTCAAGCTGACGTCTCCAAATATATAGCAAGATTCTTTTTTTTAATTATTTTCCTCTCTAACCTATAGCCAAATTTAGCTAATTCCTCTTGTGGATAATCACCAATGTGGCTATGTCACAAAATCAAAATAAAAGCCCTTGTTGGGAATCCATGACTTTTTGGGTTTATATTTTAGATCTATCATGAGTCATGTATTTTGGAATTCCTTCTAGTGAACCCCTCTGCATACTCTAGAGGTGAATTTGCATATCATCTTCAATTTGAACCATGTTATGGTGACAAAATGATTCAACACAATTAAAAACATCGGTTGTGTGACCATGCTTCAAAGCCTTCCGTTGTAATTTATTAGTTTGAACCTCGTGCCTAATGCACAGGGGTGTGTGTATTTAATGGTACATATTACAAAATTACAATTACAAACTACATTTCCAAAACCTCTTTATATACGACATTCCGCATGTATCCATCGGGACCCTGGCCGCTGAAAATCTTGATGTTTGCACTGCTTGTGACCCGTGAGATAGCAACATACAGCTGACCAGGGGAATAGACTGGAGACGGCAAATATACCCCAACGTTGTTCAACTTGTAAGTAAGTAGTAAGTTACTTATTTAGTAGGTATCAATCTGTTCAAAATTATTTCTTTGTTTTTATATGTTGATAAGTTCCAGTATCCAAACCCCCTCCCTGTTCATAATGGTTAGGGTTTCTGGTGCAGCCAATTTTCACATGCATCATAATAATACATTTGACATCCAGCATATTATTATTAGTGGCAAAATTGTTTTTCTGGGCAATCTGATCATTGCAATTACCAATATATCTATTAAGTTTGCTAAAATGGCAACTGACATCCATTGCCATTATTATTATGGCAAATGCAAGCCTTGAAATTTTCAATATCTAATAAAAGTGTGCTTAATGACTGCTCGCTCTGGCATCCATTGAACTATAATAAAAAATTGTGGCAATGTAAAAAGCATTGAGAATTTCCAATATTTTAAATAAAATTTCAAAAAAAAAAAGCCCAACCCAACTCTTTTAGTTGTTGAGAAAGAAACAGGATGAGTGTACCTAAGTCCAAAAACCCCAAAATAAAAAATAAATATAAAAATAAAAATTTACAACACTAATATATATTATTGTCCACTACGCCACGTCGATATTCCACTCTTTCTTCACCCTATCGAAGTAAACAAACCATGACGAAACGGGTGGATGATTGGACAGATGAACGAATGGATGACAAGACAGATGGATGAAATGATGCTTCATGACATCCTTTACTATATATAATACCATCATTCTTAGGTCTAAATTTTAAAAATTCCTCACATATATAATTTTTAGCTTAATTATACATAATTGAAAAGTACTTGGATCAAATTCACCAAGAAATATAAATTAATATTTGCTTTTATGAAGGTTTTACTTGGTCAAGATTTTATTTTTTAAATGACAACCTTTCAAATTTTTCCGAAGAAATTTTATTTTCCATAAAAACCTTTTCATGATTTCTTTGTTAAGAATCTAGGAATTCCCCTTAGCAATATATTCTTAGTAGATGATATGTCATACAAAAGCTTGCAAAATCCTCTTGTGAATGTCATTTTCTTAATCTTTTGCCCAATTTAATATAGATGACAATTACTTGTTAAGGATTGTTATTTCATATTTAAAATTATTTTTTAAGAATTGAATCGTTTTGGTAGAATTAGGAGTGTTAGTCCTCATGACCTTCAATATGGAAGGTTATTCCAAGCTTGCAACAACAAATGTGATGACATTTACCATTTAAAAAAATGTCATCATGATATAGTGATAAAATATAACTTTATATATATATATATATATATATATATATATATATATATATATATATATATCTCAAAAATTTGTTTAAATATGGAACATTATTAGTGTCCAATTTTGTGGAGTTCTTTTGGTGTCATTAAAAATGTGAGCATTTTTGGTCACTCACATAAATAGTTATAGTTGAACCATTGGGGAAAAATTGTGACCCTTCTTATTGTTGATTAAAATTCAAGTCATTGACTTTAATGAATGAAAATCATTAGGTTGGATGGAAGTTGTGTTTGTCTTAGTTTTTTTAATGATTAAAAAATCAATACAACATACCTAGGTTTCTAGATTAAACATATGGTTTTGTATTTGATTGATTGCCCTAACATTTCTTGGTTTTTTAGGTTATTTGCGTTTCTTCATTTTAAAATAAAATAATTTTTTTAGACTTAGTACATAGTGAACTTGTAAGAAACTCATCGGATTAATACATGGTGGCCACCATGATCACAACAAAAGAGATGAAATAATTTCAATATATTTATTTTACGAATGTTGGAAAACAATGAAAGAACTTGGAGGGGGGAAAAAAAAGGGAATAATTATACATGATGGCCATCAAAGATCACAAAATAAAATTGGAGGATAAAAAACGTAAAAGAGATTATTTATGTAAGCCACAAACGATTGAAATCAAGGCCTAATGTAAAGGACCTTTAAGTATTAAATCCAACAATTCATATACAAATTATACAGAATGTATTACATTAGTTTGTGTCATTTGCACTAATGAAAAGGTTGTAGGTTTGGAAAGCCTAAAAAACATTGCATTAAAAAACCCAAAAAAAACATAAATAACATTAATGAAGTAAAATAGATATGGTTTTTATCACCCAAATGGATTATCCAAAATATTTGAAAATACTACAACCAAAAACTCAAATGGTAAGATATAAGTATCTAGAAAATAACACAACAAATCAACAAAGAACAAACACATTTTAGAATTGAAATTAAAAAGTTAAGGGATTCACAAAAGTAAGAATATGCATTTGTTGCATCTCCACTACCACTCCTTATCACTCCTTATTTATTGCATGAATCGAGTATAATTTGAATCCCAATCAATGTTCTTTTTCAATTTCTTGATGGAATCAAATTGGGCAACATCCCTAGATAGATTTCAATTTAATTGATGACATTGTTTCAAGGAACTTTTAAAATTATAGCCAACATACATAAATGTGGTGAAACCCTCCCCCAAAAAACAAAAAAATTTATCACTTTTTAGATGAATTTTTTTTTTAAAAAAAAAAGGAGAATCTTTGATAGGATATTATGTTTTCAAGAAATTGTGTTGGCAATTTTTTGGCAAAAAAAAATTGATTGATTACAATACCATGATGGCAAAAAAAAATGTTGCAATGATTGTAAAATGGTATTTGATTTTCAAAACCATTGGAAGACATAATGGCCACCATTGAAGGGTAGTTTGATCAATATATGTCAATTAGTAGTAAAAATTTATAATAGGATTTGCAATATGTTTAAGGTCACATCTATAATTTTATTTTTCACATCAAAATGCAATCATGTAAACATATTACAATTAAGACTTATACTAGTTATCTTTACATGTTACAAATTTGATTTATACTAGTTAGATTTACCAATTATATTTAATAGTCATTAGTTTTGAACTATGAATAAGAAGTTTAAAAATAAGAGTTGTTGTATAGTTTTGACTATAAGCAAGTTATTTTGTTTTGAAGTTTTGGCAAGAAGAATATATTCATTTGAGTTTTGATTTGCATAAATAATTTTTCATTTCAATTATGTTTTAGATTTGTTTGAATCTATGTTGTTGTGGGTTAGAAGTATACATATTAAAAAAATTATTAATAGAATAAGTTGTAAAAAATCAAATTTTATGTGTAATTAAATCTATAAAAAGGAAGAATACAATAAAACACTCTCTTTTCCATTTGGCAACCATCCCAAAGAACAATTTTGTTTGATCTTTGATTATAACATTGATCAAATTTCCTTGGTTCAATTTTTTTTGTGTGGATTTTTAAATACAAATTTAAAATTTTATTTTGTACATTGTGAATTTGAAATTTTGGATAGGTTGTTGATACATATATCATCTACTTTGTAAAAGAATTGAATTCTAACTATTGGGAGGTCTAAAATCTCAAGAGATATCAATTATAATCTTCATGATCTTGTAATAAGGTTTAAGATCTTTAGAATCGTAACAAGGAGTGTACATAAACAAATAAATCAAACAATAGATCATGATTTAAAAGGGTAGAGAAATAATGCATCGATAATTATACTTATTGAAAGGTTTGACAAATAAATGGGCACTAATCAACCATAACAAGCAATTAATGTCATATCAAAAGGATAAATAAATAATGCATGTGGAATTGTAAGTCAAAGGATATTGGCCAATCCAAAAAACCAATCTAAAGGTGTTAGAAGTTCATCAAATTGACAAGTAAATCTTTATGGAATAGAAGGCACAATTGAGACAATATTGAAAACCCAAAACAAAAATGACAAGATTGTACTATCAACAAATATAAAGCAAATGGTTTGAGTGGAAATTAAAGGAATTTTGACCTATCATTAGGATTTGGGACCAAAAGGTTCTCAACAAGGTATCAATGCAAAACCTACAAATCAAGAAGAATTTGAGGATGAATTGTTTTTGTTATAAGTTATATAAGTTCATTAAGACCAAGAAGATCCACATAACCATAATGTTGTTATAGTCGATGTTGACTCTAAAAATTTAAATCAATTTGTTACAAATCCAAATCAAATACCAATTTGGCTTGGAATTGTTCCAATGAATAATTCATCTATAAAATGTGTTGTACTACTAAACATATTATCAAAGATTGTCCATATGTTGCAAAAGAACTCAAATAATTAATGTTCATTCAAGTATGGGAATTCATTATTCAACTAGTTGGTTCATAAGAAATATTGCAAATTTGATCACAATTTCAATTCATCATGACCTATGATCAATACTAACTAATTGTTCAAGCTTTTACAAGTTAGATAAAGAATTATCAATGGTTAGTGAACCGAACAAAGGAACAACCAACTTCAATTGTAATGCCACCATATTGGTATGGGTCAAATCAATACACATTTCTAATAGGAACATCAATGATGTTGATTGGTACAAATTATGTAGCAACACAACCAAACATGTGATATAATGCACTAAACACCAATGACTCAAGAAGTGGTTCAAATGTAATTTCCAATCATTATTATATTGGTTATTGCACTTGAACCTATGGCCATTCAATCATCAATCATTATAGTAAATCAAATAGCCTCAAGAGGAGGAGGTGGAGAATGTAATATGCCAAAATTGCCACCACTTAATTTCAAACTTAAATCAATAAGGTGACCTATACCCCCTAATAGATCAAGTGCACATCCGGTTGGTTAGAATTAAATTTGGGGTGGGAACCATTTTTTCCACCATGGTGTCCACCTATACCTAGACCATCAAATTTAGTTGCATTCATCAAGCCTCTTACATAAAAGTAATTGTTATTTCCAACATATGTTAAATACACCAATTGTGATATTCATGTTTGTGTGTTTAAAAAGGTGAATACATTTTTAATGGTGGGATAGTTATTGAGGACATTATTAATTTGTTTAGCTTTATATTAACATACAATATTTCTAAATGGAGGGAGATTTTTGTGGCAAACTCATCCTCGGGTGGTACCACTAAGAACATCACATTCCAAATATGTTTTTGTCATTCAAATATAGATTGGCAAAAATATAGTATTTAGAAAATGTTTTACAAAATGGGGGTTAGATGAAATCAATAGTATCACAAAGAAATCGAAGGTTAATTTGGGATTACTTAAACCCTAACATGCACCTTATGATTTGCAAATAGCAAATTAAACAACTACTAAACCTCTAGGGTTGATTCAAGATTTGTAAATATTTATGCATGGTATTTTATGTAATATCATTTTTATTTTTATGAAAAATAATGTATTAAATTTTACTTATTTTATGTGACTTGCTAGATTTTGGTTGAAAGATGTAAAAGTTTCACATGATTGGGGCAATAAATAATCAAAAGAATTCATATCTTTTGTCTTTAACCAATGAAGTCTTCAATATTATTGTAAGTTATGAAACATATTGTTTCTTTTATAATTTTTCAGGTTACCGCCAAATATTGATTTCACTATAAAATCAATACAAAATTTCTTTTGTTACCAGTTAAGGAACATTTGTATGGATTGTAATGTTATGCATATGAAAAATGAATCACCAACTTATTAATGTGTAATTAACAAATCTTCAAATATATCTATATATCTATATAGATCTTTTTGAATGATTTTATTGTTTTCAACAATAAATGGATATCCTTTTGGACAAATTATGATTATGTGTCATGACTTTGGTATTAGTTTGAATTTGAAAAAAATGTAGATTATTTTGAATATTCCAATATTAACAACAATGTTTTCAATGGTATGGCCAAGTTCTACCAATGTTCTATTCAAAAAAGTTTTTTTATCATGGAGCCTATAACCAACTTGGTGCAAAAAAATTACAACCCAATTTTAACCTTTTATCTAGATTAATGATTTCAAATAACATGGAAATAAATTAAAAATTAGTATGTAAAGGCACTAATTTTGATTAACCCAAATAATTGGGATTTAGAATTTCATGTTCATATAGATGATTCACATTTAATAATAGGAGTTATTTTAATTCAAAATCAGATTTGAAATTTTGATTAGCTTGTTGTTTATGCATCCAAATTATTGAATCATGTATAAACAAATTATACAATTACAAATAGAGAAATTTTAATAATGGTTTATGTACAACATAAATATCAACACTACATTTTTTTAATGTTCAATTTCACTTTATGTTTCATTTGATTGTAAATCAATTGGCCATTTCAATTAGGATTATCAATTTTTTGTCCAACTTAACTAGATGTTTAATTTGACAAATAATTAAATAAGTTAATATAATCAAGTTGATTTGTCAAAAAATACACATAATTTAAGCCCAAAGTTTTTAATCAAAATGTACATGTCCACTAATGAAGGAAGATTAGTCAGTCAACTTAAAACCTTAAAAAACTATGTTTTCTACTAGTGAACACCACATATATTGCTACAAGATTGAAATAATTTATTATACACACAATTAACAAGGTCAATGTTCCAAACGTTACCAAATGGGTTAGTTTACACAAAATTGAAATGTACATGAAAAATAAAACATTTCCAAATAGGGGAACACCATACCTAATAATTAATTATTGTCTTTTTTAGACAATTTGCATGTTTCAAAGAAAATGAAATTATGAAAAGGACTATGGATGTTTTTTTACGAGGTATCAAAAAAACATTAGAAAGACAATGAAATATGCAAATAAAGGATTGAGTTTATGGTTAAGAGCATTTATTCATACTTTTGTAATGGTTCACAAGGGAATGTCTTGTTCGAATTTTGAAGACTTTGCATCAAGTCCTCAATCTAATGGAACAAAAAAGAACAAAGTTGGAAGCCTAGAGGCCCCAAGGTCTATTGCAATTACGAATTGGCCCAAATTCACATTCTTTCCAAAGTTTATGAAATTTGGTCCAAGCCAATCACATGTCTTGGGTGACTGTATTGAGTGCTTGATGTAAGTTTGACATGATGCATGAGAGGACGAGAGTTATGGATGATGTACAGAATAATGTTTGAAAGGTTCAATGCCTATCATTAGCTCACAACATGCTTGGGTGAGGTCCATTGAAAGTGAAACTTGTGGGAGTTGGTAAAATGTGAATTCAAATTGCATTCAGTTGGTATGTGGCCACTGTGAGTTCACTTACTAAACACTATTTAAGGGCTTATTTTTTTTGGTGGTCATGAAGCTTGAGATTTGTCAAAATCAATTTAATCTATTGTAATGTCTAATTCTTAGAATTGAGTTATGGATTCACTTCATTACATTGTATGCATATGATTTACACATCATCTGTGAGGATGCGTGATTTCATTAAATAGCCATAGGTGAGATCGAATTTGGGGTTGTGATTGGAATCCCATCTATTTGCTTAGGAATGTTAAGTAATGGCCCTACCAAATTTGGCATCGGTTTTTGTACAATAGATTAGGAATTTGGAATAAAATAATGTTGGATGTATGAGGTATAATCTATGAGTAATGTGTTAGTAGGATTGTTTTCAAAATACTTTGAATATAATTTTACAAAGTTCTTGTGCATATAATGTTTTTAAAATGGCAACAACTTTGGGTGTTGGAAATGAATCTATGTTCATTGTTGTCCATTTTGTCTATCTATGTTCTTGTGCAATAATGTAAGAGGTCAATGTGGCTTTCTTTGTTCTTACAATATAATTTTTGTTTAGCATGTGGAGAATTGATTCCTAATCAACATGAATTGGGATTTGGTTGTAGACAAATGTAAGGTACTTAGACTTCAAACATAAGAAGACACAAGAAACACTTTGGTTTGAGAACCAATGAAACCCACCATTGGCTACACTAAATATGGTGGCAATGGCACTAGGCACAATGCAATTGAATGTTTTCATGGAATGAAAAAGCTTACAAAATATGTCAATGATGGGCAACTTGAGAAGGGAATACAACAAGAAGTAACATAGTCACTTTTGTTCAAGTGAAGTAGTTTGGTTGATATGTGTGCAAGTGTAAGAGCATGGAAGGATGATGCTCAAAGTGTGTTCAACGAGATCCCATCTCAAGATGTGGTCACTTGGAATGCCATGATATTGGGACATGTGAAATGTGGGTAGGCTAGAAAACATTGGAATTGTTTCAACAAATTCAACGAGAAGCAATGAAATGATGACAAATGGTTTTAGGATCGTCTAATTTTGTTCAATTGATTCTCGCAAACTTACCAACACTTTTTCACATGCTTCAAGACACCTTTTAAGATTGAAATTAGGATTCAAAGAAGTTTGGCATGCTGTGAAGGAAGTTGTGAAGCTCTGAGTTGAAGCTCAGGATCACAGAAACTGGAGGTTGGAGTTCTTCATGTAAGCACTAGAATGCGCAAGAGTCGCGCAAGAGTAGCAGCAGCTAGAGCAAGTGGAGGAGGAGGAGCAGCAACAAAAAGAGAGAGGGAAAAGGTCGTTGTGTGCACTGGCAGGCAAGCGCGCTATAAGTAAGCAAGACAGCGGGCCCGGGCAAGGGCAGGCAAGCATCTGTGTGCTTGTTAGTGCTCCGAAGAAGAGAGAAACGACGGCTTAAGGTTTAGAGAAGGAGGTCGGGCCCGCCATCACCACAGTCCTCCTACAACAACAGCTCGTTGTAGCAGGAGCGGGAGGGTTCATTCACCTGGTACCCTTCCCCTACCCTCTCTTTCGTTGGGCTACATTATAGGTAACCTACGTTTCTTAGTAGGCCTACCATTCAAGTTCGCCATTTTAATTTTTTTTTTAAATTTTGAAAATTTTATTTTTTTGGTTGAAATAGGTTCTTAAATAATAGTCAGAAAACGAAAATTCATTTCCAAAAAAACGAAAAAGATTTTTTTTTTTGAAATAGATTTTGAAAATGGGGATTTTTTTATAAGAAATTTCCATATTTGGTGTTCGGATGTGAGCTCCCTAAAAATTGTCGTCGAAATGATGGCCGAGTACGACGCCTCACAGTTTCACCCCCACAGTCTGAAGTGTGTCCTGAGCCTCGACGGCAAGCAAGCCTAGGTCATTTGCGTGCTCTACAGCTTGTCAGGAAAAACGAAGGTAGAATAGCATCTGGCAATTGTTGACCATTTTTTCGAAACACCTAACCTGAAGTCTGAGAAAAGCAAGAAGGCACAAAGTGACAACGATGACAAGTTCAACATGTTGCTTGAACGTGTTCAAAAGAAGATTAAAGCACAAATTGCACAGTCGCAACAAATTTTTGAGTAGGTCACCAACAACTTTTTGGAATGTATCACAACAACCCAATAGTCAGCCCTTATTGCCAGTCATGACAATGAGGTTACAAAACAACTTGTTAAAGAGGTGGTGGAGGAGTCAGGGGGAAAGTGGGTGGACGTTGTGAAGAAGATGGGCAAACATATGGACAACTTTGTCAACCAAGGTGAGGTCAGGGAATGCTCCACACCCTCCTACAGCGCATGTATCATACGATTTGACGAAACAGAAGGCGAGACAACACAACAACTGTTAGATAAAGTCAATAGTCAGGTTTTACAAGGACAGATGAAGCTAGCCATCAAGGCTGTGGCAGTAGCGCGCCAGCCCCTCAGCAGGAGAGTTGAGACAAAGCCTGCGACTGTACGCACACGAGCTATACTTGTTACTTTTGCTACAACTGAGGACATAAAAGCTGTCTGTCAAAATCGTGTAGCCCTGAAAGGTACTTGCTGGGGCCTAGAAGAGGATTTGACCAAACAGTAGTAAGAGCAAAAGAAGGCATCATGGCATCTATTTGAGAAGGCCAAAACGAAAAAGAAGAAAGCTTACTAGCGTGGCGAAAACCTTTACATCAATGACACCAAAGTCACAGCCTAGCACTAGGGGTGCTAGGACCAGAAAGCGTTACGAGTCTCCTTGTGGAACATCCATGGGGGGACAAACACGAAACTAAGTACCAGTTCACATATACAGAGACTATTTGATGACTCAGATGTTGTTACACTGACTGAAAACACACTTGTTCCCTGATGAAACACCACTGCATATGCCTGGTTTTCAATGTTTACACAATCCATGCCCTATATGTGACATGAGTTCAATTAGAGTAACAGTGAAGCATAGTGGTGGTGTTGCAGTATTTGTGAATGACTCATGGTTAGACTGTGTATCCCTATGGAAACAGAGCACATATGGCACTAGGTTGTGGCTATAATTCCAGCGTTCGGGGGCTGCACCGTTGTTTTTGGTTGTAGTGTATGCTCCACCCAAAGGTTGTAGTATATGCTGATGAAGGCTTGTTTGATAACATTGCTGCAGAGGTCGGCATGATTCAGGATCTTGGGGGCAGTATTTTACTGACTAGTGATTTTAATGCAAGGACTAGTGCAGTTGACGATTATGTTGATTGTCGTTACTTTGTCGACCACATGTCTGACACGCTGCCATTAGGGAATGACTTCCCGGAGACTTTGCCTGAGCGACATAACTCGGACAAGGGGGGGTTGAAAGGTTGGCACAATGAGTTCTTAAACCTTTGCCGCTCCTCGAAATTGTTCATTTTCAATGGCAGGATCGTAGGCGATGAATCAGGGGAGTGCACTTGCTTTGCCAATGGCGGCTCTAGCCTTGTGGATTATATGGCCACATCACTTGCTCTATTTGATTGTGCCACATCACTTGTTGTACATAAATGCCTTCTATTTTGCGGAAAAGGTGTGATTTCGACCACAGGCCACTTTCACTTAACTTGTAATTACCTTGGCAACATGTGGCATCAGCAACTTCAGAATCACGTGCAGACATTCGTTGTTTCAAACATGATGCTAACAAGTGCACACAATATTGTCAGCACTTGTAGCAACAGATTGCCCAATGCACAGCACAGATGAGTGACACAGACAATGCTGACATGGCCATGCAGTTGTTGCATGACTGCATTTATAACGCGACTACGGCTGTGCATGGCTGCCTTACGGCACGCACCAGTACAACACAACATCGTCATCAACCATGGTTTGATACTAAATGTCGCAGCAAGCACAAGGAAGCATCTGCATATGCAAAGCTTCATCCTGACAGCCATCTAGCACGCGAACGGAAGAAGTAACTTAAACAGCTACCGCGTCGTAAGAAACGCACATACAAGAAGCTGCAAGGCCAATAGTTGTGTGCACTAGCAAAGACAGATCCAACTAGCTTTTGGAGGCAGTACTCCAAAAGCAAGGAGCGATCTGTGGCTATTAGCAAAGCAGACTTGGTTGCTGGCTTCTAGAAACTGCTGGAAGGACAATGCCCCAGTAATACAGCTGGGGGACATGGCAGCTCTACAAATCAGGTGGTTTCGAGCCTGTCACACCCTTTTGCAAGTGAAGATTGCAACACATTAAACTGTGACATAACCTTAGATGAGATTGCGCAAGTGATGAGGAGACTCAAACGTAACAAATCTGCTGGCTTAGATGGCATCAAAACAGAGTTTTTGCTAGATGCTAGCGATATGTTACATGTACTACTACAGATTGTGTTCAACAAGTTGTTGCAATAAGGTTATTCAGCAAGCTTGTCTACTTGAGTCATTCATGCATTACACAAAGGTGGTGATGCCTTGCAATTTGAGAACTACAGGGGAATCACAGTGGGTCTTGTACTAGCTAAGGTGTTTGCCATGATTTTAGAGGCATGGTTGAGCAGCTGGGCAGAAGAGAGGGGCCTACGTGCCAGGGGACAGGCTGGTTTTAGGAAAAACTTCCGCACCACGGATAACCTGTACATTTTGCGAACGTTCATTGAACAAAGCACTCACAAATGCAAAAAGGTGTATTGTTGTTTTGTGGACTTTCACAAAGCTTTCGATATAGTGCTTCGTGATCTATTATGGCAAGTGCTGGCTGAGATGGGAATTGTGGGTCGCTTCATGCAGTGTCTACATAGCATGTACAGCCAGGACAACGTTAGAGTTATGCATCCAACAGAAGGGTTATCAGCCTGGTTTTCATGCAGCATTGGGGTCAAACAAGGTTGTCCACTGAGCCCACTGCTTTTTGGACTCTACCTTGATGGACTTGAGAAGCATCTAGATGCACTTGATGGCGACAGCCCGCCACAGCTGGTAGACATAGTAGTCAAATTATTGCTATATGCAGATGATTTGGCATTGATGTCAGAGACCCCACAAGGGTTGCATAAACAAATAGATGCTCTGTCTGAATTCTATGTTGAACGACAATTGGTCATCAATGTGAGCAAGACCAAGGTGGTGGTGTTTGAGAAATGCCGCAGTGCAGCGCTAGAGTTCACATACAGAGGGACAACCATTGAGTGGGCTTAATCATTCAGATACCTGGGCTTATAATTACATAGTACAAGAGGCATGGCAGTAGCCATAGACAAACTGACTGCTGCTGGGAAGAAGGCACTGTTTGCATTATGCCGCAGATGTAATGATCTAAGCATAACAGATCCGGAAGTAATGTGCTAGTTGTTCGACTCACTAGTACGCCCAGTACTGAGCTATGCATGCAAGGTGTGGACAGGTTATATAAGGGCGAAAGGGTTGCAACAAGCAGAACAAGTACACAGAATGTTCCTGAGAGGAATATTAGGGGTCAATAAAACAACAAGCACTTTTGCTGTGTTGGGGGAGTTTGGAAGGTATCCATTGAGTATTTTTGGAGGCAACAAACTCTCAAATATTATGATAGACTACGGGAGTCCACACCAGATTGTCTGTTGTACTGTGCCTACCAGACCCAACTCCAGATGCTCAGTGTGCTCAATGATAACCAACAGTGTTGGCTCCAGAACGTGCAGTTGTGGCTTGACGACCAAGGGGTTGGGGTTCTCTATACTAATGTCAAGTGTGCTGTAGCAAGTGCACATGCTTCTTATCCAGAATCCACTTATGGTGAACAGGCCAGAGCTAGAAGTAGCAGATTACGAACATACCAGTTGATGAACACGAGCTGTACAACAAATTTGGGTACTCATATGCACATCAGAGTTATTTGCAAGCGATCACAAATGTTCAGCTCAGGCAATCTTTGTCAAGGTTCAAATGTTCAAACCTTTGTTTGGAGGTAGAGTGTGGCAAGCATGCAAAGCCTGAAAGTGTACTGAGGAGAGATAGGGTTTGTCGCCTATGTCCCCTAGGAGCTGTTGAGGATGAAGACCACATGCTGCTAGTGTGCCCAGCTCACCATGACATTCGGTGCAAGTTTGGTCAACAATTAAGGAAACAGTTGACGCCGTGCAACTTACTGCTTGAATTGATGCATTCGGCTAATCAGAAAGTAGTAGCTTTGTACTTAGTTTTTTGCCTAGACAACAGGAGTGTTTTGTTCACACCAACTAGGTAATTGTCGTCAAATGGATCTCTCTGGTCCGGGTATTGACGTTAAATTGAAAGAAAGAAAGAAAGAAAGATGCATGTGCCAATGTAGTGGCCCTTGAAGAGGGTGGGAATGTTCAGGAGCAAATCATTCAAAGTGGTTGTGAATCTAATGTCTTTGTGGCGTAGTAGCTGGGTGGACTCATTCTAATGTGGGAGTCTTGAGGATTGTGTGGAGAGGGTTCAACAAGATGCCATCTCAGGATCGTTTCTTGGAGTACCATATTGCAATTGTACCATTGTATGGAGCTACCATCCAGATGTAGTGGAAGGATATAACCTCCTTACCCACCAAGGAGAAGCTCCATTAAGGTGTGTGGAGCTTAAAATCCTTGGACATAGCTTGTTTGCTTTTGGAGTTCAAAGAGGGATTGTAAAGCTCAAGTTGGTGCATCCATATCTTTTTCTTAGAGGTATTTAAAACCTCCACTCGATGCACCCATAGCCATGAAGTTCATTTCAAAAGGACAAGAAATGAAGATAAACATTTGGTTCCCAATTTGTGTTTGGTGATGAGCATGCATATCCTAGCAAAGCGTCCCAAAGTATTCACATTCTACCTCACTCCTCTTCAAGCAAGCAAAAACACACATGCAAGTCCACTGGGAATCATACAACTCATTCATTGAACCATATCATTACAACATTGACAGAACATTTTTTTCCTGGCAAATTTAAATCATCTAACGTCAATGGTCCGGGGGGGGGGGGTGACCTAAATGGAAAAAGAGAAATCCAAAAAAAATG